>Ga0310695_10001356_pt1 | contig 58589 bp, 62 predicted proteins | sample RumenRJG_04DNA_FD_203882 | JGI IMG/M metagenome (GOLD analysis project Ga0310695, IMG submission 203882) | Bovine rumen microbial communities from Lethbridge, Alberta, Canada - RJG_04 (v2) (version 2) | ecosystem: Host-associated > Mammals > Digestive system > Stomach > Rumen | place: Canada...
TTTCGCCAGCATATATGTCTTCAATGAATGTGATTTTTTCATAAAATTCGACATAACGCTTTAAATCCGCTTTAACTTCATGAATTTTAGAAAGTGGGATTTCTTTGTTAATATAAGCATTCCTACCCATATTAATATTTTAGTCACATTTAATATAAATATTTTTTGTCCGAAACTATATTTTTTAAAAAAAATTTTTTAATCGACAAAAACAGCAGTTCAACATTTTTTTAGAGTATTTTTACATAACACCTATTTATTAAATACTATAAGTTTACATATAGTATTATATGAAAGATTTATTTGATTTTTGTAAATTTGGAGATTTGAATCTTAATAGTCGTATTGTAAGAACAGGTTTATGGGAATCCGAAAGGGAAAAATCAGGGAATTTAACGCCAGAAATCTATAATCGTTATGAAAATATAGCAGCAAGCGGTGTTGGATTAATAATAACCGAATTAATCTCCCTTTATCCAAGAGATGCTTTTTCAAAATACTCACAAACAATTCATTTTAGACAGTTTGTTCGTGAAATGAAAGATTTAACCGAGTTGGTTCATGTTTATGATGTTCCGATTTTTGCACAGCTCGGATTTGTACAATTTAACAAGCATGCCGAGCAAAATATGCCTATTGAAGACATAACCATTGAAGATATAAGGAAAATACAAACCGATTTTATAATAGCTTGCCAAAAAATTGATTATGCCGGATTTGATGGTGTTCAAATAGCTTTGGGAAATTATTTTTTCTTAACAAGATTTATTAGTCCATATTTTAATAAAAGAGAAGATAAATACGGCGGAAATACATTTAATCGATTAAGAATTGTTTTAGAAATGATTAAAGTAATAAAGAAAACAACAAAATTGCATATTAACTGCAGATTAAATGCATTTGATATTCAGGCAGGCGGAATGACAATAGACGATACTATTGAAATAGCAAAATTACTTGAAAAACACGGTGTTGACAGCCTTCAAATTACAAGACCAAGATCTCCACAACATTTTTCAAAAGAAAACATAGACAGAACTTCACCAGATATTCATGCAAGAGAAATAAAACAGATAAATCCATTAATTGATGAATGTGAAAAAATTATAGAAAATGTAAATATACCTGTTATCTTAGGTGGTGGAGTAACAAGTCAAAAACAAATAAATGATATTTTAAATAACACTAAAATCGAATTCATTTCAATGCAAAGGCCTTTTGTAGCCGATCCAAGCTTTTTAGTTGAATGGCAAGCGGAAAATGATGGCGAAAGTAAATGTAAGAAATGTAATAATTGCTATTGGAAAAAAACAAGCACTTGTTTTATAAATAGACCGCCCACATGGGATGTATCAGATTAATTATTGGTATTTACTTTTAATATCATTAATTAATTTTAATTTATTAAAAGCAACATCCATAGGAGCTCTTCTAAGGCCACAATCAGGGTCAAGTAAAATATCATCCACACCTACGATATTTACACCTTTTTCAATTAATTCTTGTGTCGTTTCAAAAGAATCAACTTCATTTTTAGCAGAATCAATACATCCAAAACCAATTTTTTTGCCTTTAAACAAATCAATATTATTTTCTAAAATACCCAAATTTACATTATTGCCTGCAAATTCAAAATCCAATATTTCTACATTAAACTTGGCAATTTCTTTATATGCACCTTCAAGAGTACCGCAAACATGCATAGCCAATGGAATATTTAAACCATCATGCAATATATCAATAGCTTCACGGGCAACCTTCATGTTTACCATGCCTGTTGATAAAAATGGTTCATCCACTTGAATATAAACCGGTTTTACCTTACTTTCAATAGCATCAACTTCTTTTTTTAGACTATGTGCCAAATCAATAATCGCATCATCCTTTTCCTTATAAAAAGCCGTGATTCTAGATGAATGAATAATAGTTGATGGACCTGTGATGATACCTTTAATTCCTTTGCCATCAGGAATATTTCCACCATAATACTCTTTAATCAACTTCTTAGCATGGAGCAAATCATTTACAGATATTTCACCAGTAGGATTTCTGATTTTAGAAACAATATAAGTATTTCCTTCTTCTATTTTAAATCCTGGAATATACTTTGAAAAACTAGACACCATATCTCCCCTTACTTGACCATCTGAAATTATATCAATGCCAGCATCAAGCTGAGAAAATACCGCATTTTTAATAGACTCTTTAAAAGGATCATAAGCTCCAAAAGTTTTAAGAATTTTATCCTTAAAATTAGAAGGTTCCTTTAATTCAACAGGATAACTCCCAACAACTGTTGATTTCATTTTTTACTACCAGTATCTAATTTTTTGATTTTTTCAACTTCTTCAGCACCAATTGGCAATTCAATAACAGAAGTTCCATGGCAAGGTTTTGTATATGGTAAAAAGACAGTTCCTTTTTTATTGTCAAATCCAATAGGAATAGGCGGAATTCCAATAACACGAACACCCAATACCTGATCACCAGGTTTAATATATACAATTTCTTCTGATTTAAAACGAATAATCATAGCACAGTCTTTAAAACCAGCTTTTGAAGCATGAATTTCATAATTATCAGATTGTTGAAGATATGTATCTAAACAGAAAGACATTTTATTCTAACTCCTTTAAAGCTTTATCAAAATTAATTTTAATTGGAGAAGGATTATGGAATGCTCTTACAGCACAGATTTTAGCTTCACTTCCACTTTCTTCAATCATTTCAACAAATTCACCAACTAAATCAATGTCTCTTTCAAATACTAATGCAATAGATTTTGTATTTAAAATTTGGTCAAATGTTACGAAAAATGCAGCGGCTGCATCTTTATGGACAAAACCAACTAATAAATCATAATCTCCCTCATTAACTTCACCTAAAGTTCTTTCTAAATCAACAATGTTGAGATTATAATAATCTTCAGGATCAGATACCCTAACTAATTTTGAAGCTGCAGGATTAGCAGCTATTGTAACATCATAACCTAACTTTGTTAATTTGCTAAATGCATAAACTGCCATAGGAGTTTGAGACGGAGTCTCCGGACAACCCAATAATATTAAAGCTTTCATATACTTCACCATTTAAGTTCTTGATTTTAATGTAACTGCATTTGCTAATATAAGACATCCTAAAAACATGAATGATAAAATTGCAGTACCGTTAATTGTCCTATTGAATATAAATAAACCAATTAATGATTGTGAACAAAATGCTGCTAAAGCACCAGTTAATAATACTTCTTTTCCTAAGTATTTTTTACTATTTTTCTCTCTTCTTTCTCTATAATTAGCCAATATTTTAAATCCAATAATAATAGTGCCCAATACAAATACAATTAAACCAATAAGACCTAAATAACCAAAGTCAAATCCATAACCCAAAATACCCGGAAGCATATAATCGACAGTATCCTTTTGATTAACTAATATACCAAAAAACATTGGGAAAGGAAGACCAAAGAATAAAACCAATTGCATTGGAAGAGTAATATAACCTTCAGCAAATGCTGTTCCTTCAGCACCCCAGTAAGATGCATTTCCATTATGTCCTATAAGTTGAATATTATTTAATACCATTTTTACACTAGAAGAAGAAAACTGTTCAATCCTACTTAGTCTTAACATTGGTGAAAAGATTGTCATTCCAGAAATTCTTGAAATTACCTCTAAACTAAAAAATCCGGCAACACCCAGAGCAATAAAGAGAAATATTCTTTTTAAAGTGAAAAGAGATTTTTCTCTGAATGATTTTGACAGAATAGTATAACCAATAAATAAACCTAAAAACCATAAAAATAAGAAAGATCTGTGCATTAATCCCCCAAATACAGTAATACCAACTATGAATAATAATACAAACCTTCTAAGCGGCCTAACATCAACTCCCGAGCTCTTCATAACTTTCAGCGATGCTAAAGCAGTAACTGCTCCAAGAAGTGCAATTGGACCAAATGGGTGAGTAAACTCCGCTTGACTAGATGATATAACAAGTAATGCTATATCCGCTCCAAAAAGAAGAGTGAAACCTCCTGCTAAGAATAAAGATAAAAAGGTTACTACACTTAAAGATAACGGAACTAAATTTAGAAAGAACACTAACAGTATAAATATCATTATCCCTACTTCTAATATTAGTTGTAAATGATTTTGAGCTATTAACATCATAATTTAATCACAATTTGAAATTTATTTAATAAATTTGAATGGACTGACCGGGATTTGAACCCGGGGCCTCCGCCATGCCAAGGCGACGATCTCCCATCTGAGCTACCAGCCCACATAAAATAATATATGAAAAATATTTTTTAAAATATCATATTATATTAATATATGATTTTTTAATTATAAAATACTTTTTGATTTAAGATTTTAAAAAAAAAGAAATTAATATCTAAAAAGTATATTAATTTAAAAAGCAAGTGGTTTTACTTGCTTATTTGTATTAAATTATGTTAATTGTGATGTTTAATCACTATTTTTAATAAATTTGAATGGACTGACCGGGATTTGAACCCGGGGCCTCCGCCATGCCAAGGCGACGATCTCCCATCTGAGCTACCAGCCCACATAAAAATAATATATGAAAAATATTTTTTAAAATATCATATTATACCAATATATGATTTTTTAATTATAAAATACTTTTTGATTTAAGATTTAAAAAAAAGAAATTAATATCTAAAAAGTATATTAATTTAGAATGCAACAGGTTTTACTTGGTTATTTGTATTAAATTGTGCTAATTGTGATGCTAAATCACTATTTTGAATATTAGCACTATTTTTTGCCAAAAAGACAACAATATATTGCTGACCATTACTCTCCACAAGTTCTACAACACCATGGGTTGAATGGTCCATATCCGTAAAATTAGCCGTGTTGTCGGGATTTTTATCAATTTTCATATCATCATCATGTTTTATATAGTCCCTACCGTCATCTTGTATGAAATGGCCATAAGAATCACTGATTTTATTGTATGCATCGTCATTGACATTTTTAAAAATTACACAACCTGTATCTTTATTGTCATTTAAATTTAATGAGAAACAATCATTTCCCGCTTCATGTTTATATTTTTCATCGACTTTTAAATCATTTATACTGTTTGCAGCAAAAGCGCAACCCATAAAAAGCGTTGAAATAATCAATACAAAAATAATTTTTTTCATATCCATTTTATCACCTCCATGATTATAAAAAATAATTAAATAAAAACTTTTAAAATATAAATAATAATCTTGAATAACAATGCATATAAAGTTTATCGAATGTAAGTACATACTTGAAAGCATAATAAGCAAAAATAACAAGAATAAGTAAAGATTTTTATTATACTGAATATAGTCTCCATCAAATCATTCCATTCATATTATCTAATCCCCATAAATCCTCTCTTAATAAATGATAATTCAAAACATCAAATGTTTAATGTAAATAATTCAAATTAGACTATCAAAAATTATATAACTTTTCAATTTTATACTATTAACCACTTTATAATAATAAGAGATTATGTTATGGATAAGTAGTTGGGATTGTAATGATGTTACATTCTTTTTCTTCGAATTTAGACAATAATTAAAGTAATATAAGGGGATTAATATGAAAAAAACCAAAATCATATGCAGTATAGGTCCAGCATCTGATTCTGTTGAAGTTATGGGACAGATGGTTGATAATGGTATGGATTGTGCACGCATTAATTTTAGTCATGCTACCCATAAAGACATATTGAAAACACTGGGTGTCATTAAGAAAGTACGCGAAGTATGCCAAGTTCCTATAGCAATAATGTATGATACCAAAGGGCCTGAGTTTAGAACTTTGAAATTTAAAAATGGGTGTGTAGCTCTTAAAAAAGGTGAAGTATTGAACCACTTACTATTTAAATAATGATATTAAATATGATATTATTATGACAGCCGAATATGATGTAACAACTATGGAACTATATGAAGATTTTTGTATTGAAAACGATTATGCAGAAGGTACATTAAGGAAATATGAAAATACATTAAATAATTATTGTAATTTTCATAAAAAAACACTAGAAGAACTAATTGAAGAAGCCGAACAGGAAGAAGAAACAATCTTTCACTTAAAAAAAAGAAAAATAAGAAAAAGATTAACAAGCTTTAGAAATTACTTAAATAATGAAAAGAAGTTTTCTGCATGGACAGTTAAGACAAACATAATGTGTGTTAAATCTTTTTACAGATATCACGAAATAACATTACCCAATATTAAACTTACAAATCTTAATGATTCTGATAATGAATCTATAGGTATTAAAGATTTGCCCGATAATTTGAATTGAAAAATTTACTTTCGTCTAACACACGATAAGGGATTAAGTAGAAATATTATTGTATTTATTTTATAAGGCTCTATAAATTTGACAGAGGTATGTGATTAAAATGTATGTTACTCAGGAGAATAAATTTGAAAAATATGAAATTTTAAATAGAAATGTTTTAAAATATATAGTTATTATTTTAATGTTATTTGACCACTTAAGTTATTTTTTTCCACAGGAGAATCCCATTGTTATTATTATTGGGATTATTAGTCGTTTAACTGCACCAACAATGGCGTTATCAATTGCTGAAGGATATTATTATACAAGAAATATTAAAAAATATATGAAACGACTATTTATTTTTTCAGTGATATCTTATGTTCCATATGTCATGCATAGAACAGGAAATATCATGCCTATTCAATTATTTCAAGGTTCAGCTACCCCAGAATTTACAAGACAAACTGGGGCAATAGTTATAGAACCAAATATTTTTTTATCAAGTATTAATTCAGTGTTAGTTATTCATCAAACTAGTATAATATTTACATTATTTTTGGGTTTATGTACTATCTATTTATGGGATAAAATAAACATATCAAAGTATCTTAAGTTAATTATTACTCTTTTAATATTATGGATATCTGCATTTGCTAATTGGCAATATTATATAGTGCTTTTATGTTTAATCTTTTATTTTTTAAAAGATGATTTTAAGAAAATGTGGATTGCATTTTCCATTGTGGCATTATTATATATATTTTCAGTCACATTATTTGAAAATCCATTCCATTTAGCATTTTCCATGCAATTTACTCTACATAGAATAGGAATTTTCTTAGTGCCTTTATTCTTTTTATTTTATAATGGAAAATCTGGAAATAAATCTTCATTTAATAAATGGTTTTTCTATATTTTTTATCCAGCACACTTATTACTAATAGGTATTATTAGATTTATTATTGGGTGTTGAATAAAAAAATTTTTTATTTAATAACATGAATTAAGTATGCAAATAGTTTAGTTTAAAGAAGTTTAGTCTTCTTTATTTTATTCTATTTTATTAGAGTGTCCGTTTTTGTATGAATTTCCTGATAAGTGTTTTACATTTTCTAAAAAAATTTTGAATGACTGATTTTTTGGTTAAGATTTCTCACCATCTTTCTTTTTTTCGTGCATGAATTCTTAATTTCATGAGTACTTATTTTAGTAGTTAATTGCTTAAGTATGATTATTATAATATCTACATGTAATTTAATTGATTTATATATAAATGATATCTTTTTTCGCATACACATGTTGATGAGTCCGCTGGTTGATTGAGTACTTGATTATGCAATTGCGGAATTACTTTTGGAAGCGGTTTTTGGTGATTAGAATGTTTTCAGTTGTTTTTTGTTGAAATCAATATTGCTCTAAGTCGGTAATATTGTCTGATAAGGTTATATTGCCCCGCTTCATATATAAAAAGTTATATATATGCTCAATTAAATAATTAATTAGGTGATTATATGGATATTGAAGTAAAACCAAATATTGTATCAGAACAAGATGCTGTAGAAATTTTAAATGATGTTACAATTGAGCAGATGTTAATAGCTGAAGATGAAATATTGATATAATTTTTTAAATAATAAGTAATACTTTTTTACTTATTTTTATTATTTTATGGTCAAAAAGTAGGTGGTTCAAAGTATCTCCAGAAAAAGGAGATACAATAAACATGAGTAAAAGCTGTCAAGTTGGCAGTGAAAAAGAATTTGGTGTTAATCACAGCAATGCAATTGACTTTATAAAAGTAGGTGATAAAGTACTTATAGACAATGCTTTGCTTGAACTGGAAGTAGTTGATAAAAAAGACGATTTTGTTGTATTGAAAGCATTAGGCGATGGAAAAATCCAAGATAATAAAACAATTAATGTTCCAGGAGTCAATTTAAAATTGGATTTTATAAGTGAAGTGGATGAAAAAGACATTACTTTTGCAGCACAACATTCATGTGATTATTTGGCATTATCATTTGTAAATACAAAAGAAGATGTGATTGAAGCCCGCAAAATAATTAAAAAAGCAGGAGGAGATTCCTGCATTATCTCAAAAATTGAAAGCCTTACGGGTGTTAAAAATATAGATGATATAATTGATGTATCTGATGGTATTATGGTGGCTAGAGGAGATTTGGGAGTAGACGTTCCAATGGAAGAGTTGCCTCTGCTTCAAAAGAACATTATTAAAAAATGTCGTGAAAAAGGCAAATTTGCAATTGTTGCCACTGAAATGCTAGCTTCAATGTATGAAAATCCTAGACCTTCAAGAGCAGAAGTTTCAGATGTGGCTAATGCCATATTAAACGGAACTGACTGTGTTATGCTATCTGGAGAAACCACTATTGGAAAGTATCCTGTGCCTTCAGTTGCAATAATGAGCAAAATATGTAAATATGTAGAATCAACTATTGACTATAGAAAAGAGGTCGCATACAAGGGAGAAATCGGCATTAGCGATACGATTGCGAAATTGGTTGCAGATGCTGTTGAATACTCAGATATCAAACTAATCATTACACCAACCATGACAGGTTTTACAGCCAGTAAAATCAGTAATTTAAGACCAAACTCCATAATCTTAGCTTGCTGTCCCTCCAAACATATTGCGGAAAGAATTATTTTAAACTTTGGTGTTAAACCTGTGATAACAGACATTTATAAAAATACAGATGAAATGATTGAAAATTCTCGAAAAATAGCTGAAAAAGAATTCAATCTCAAAAAAGGAGATTTAATAATAATTACTGGAGGATTTCCAATAGGCGAGTTTAAAAGAACCAATTATTTAAGAATTATAGAAATATAGAAATATGTATAGGTTAAAAATTAATACCAATATATCATACAATGTGCTTTTCCATCCGAACTAAATTCCTCCAGAACAGTACTCTCACAAAAAAATTAAATCAGTGAAAATTGGAGTAAAAAGAAACTATTTACCATTTTTACCTAAATCATACAGGTTATCGATAATAATCTGGAACAAATCGTCTGTTTTTATATCTATTTTCTCATGAGGATTCTGTAAAAAGTCCAATGCTTTGGTAATTATCTGATTTACATTATTTGACCTATACATCAATCCATTATTAATATAATATTGATCAACAGATAAAGTTTCTCCAGGATAACATGAAATAACAGGAGTTTGTAAAATAGCAGCTTCCCTGTTCATTGTTCCTCCTGCCCCTATAACTAAATCACACTTTTTAATTAAACTTGAAGTATCAACTGGAGGATGCAATATTGTAACATGGTCAATACCTTCGAAAATATCCGCTTGTTCTTTAAATCTTGGCAATATTAATATGTTTGCATGATCTTTTAAATCATCCACAATTGGAGATAAAACAGATTTAGTACAATCAGCATCCAAGTATGATGCAAGAGATGGTTCTGGTCTCATCAATATAGTTTTTGGATGTTCAAGTTTTAGGTTTAAATCTTTAAAAACATCATCATTATAATTAAAGCTTTTAAAATGCATCAATTCAGAAGTACCATTATATGGAATAATAGTATTTGGATCAGCACCAAACTTCATTAATTTCCACATATCAATTATATTTGGAGTGATAATTCTATCACATAAAGGTAATGTTAATTTATTAGCTGCGAGGGCATGTTCATTATCAAGAACATATAAACTTGGAATTCCTAATCCGAATGCAACCCTAGGAAGTTCAATAGAATGCTTGCTAAGGGCGGCATCAACCCTTTCATTTGATATAATGTCGACCAAATCATAAGTTCTTGAAGTACTTTCTTTTAATTTATCATATAAACTTACACCATGCTTTCCAACAGAAATGAAATCTATATCATATACTTCCATTAATTTATGAATATCCCCAAATTGTCTTGCAGTAACTATTAAATCTTCCCCTTCATCTTCAAGATATTTAATTACATCCTTGAAGAATCTCACATGAGGAGCATTAGAAATATCAATCCAAATTTTCAAAAAACCACCATAATCATTTGCTCATAGCATCTTCAATACATTTGATGATTTCATCTAATCCGGTTCCATCCTTTAAACTGGATTTAATAACTTTAATATTAGGATTTAATTTTAATGCATCATTAACCATCTTATCAGCATCTGCACCAACGGCATCTGCCAAGTCAACTTTATTAATGACAACTGCATCTGAAGTTTGGAAAATGATTGGGTGTTTTTCAACTGTGTCATCCCCTTCAGTAACACTTACAACAACCATTCTGAAATGTGAACCTAATTCAAAATCAACTGGACAAATCAAATTACCTACATTTTCAATGATAAGCATATCCAAATCGTCTAATGGTAAATCCGCAATACCATGACCTACCAAATGAGCATCAAGATGACATTCTTTTCCTGTGTTTAAACCTACAACAGGCACATTGTGTTTTTCTATTCTTCCAGCGTCAAATTTAGAGATTACATCTCCTGCTAAAACACCTATTTTATAATCAGTATTCTCTATAATTTCTTCTACCAATGTTGTTTTACCAGAGCCTATTGCTCCAACAAAATCAATACAGAATATTCCTTTATCATCTAAATTTTTTTGGTTTTTTTCTGCTAATTTTTTATTAGCATCCATAATATTTTTTGCTACTTCAACATCAGCCACTTGATGCATATTATCACCATAATCTATTTAATCATCATCAGGTTTTTCAATAACTATATTTTTAACAACAATGTCTTTTCCGTTTAATATTTCAATTGAATAACTATCACAATCAGGACATTGTATCATTGGGGCATAATGATCTTTTTCATCAACAATTGCATTTCCATGGAAATTACAATCATGACATTCAATTTCTACAGGAATTTCCTCAAAGACTATTTTTGCATCTTCCAATATTGTATTTTCAACCAGAACACCCAATATAAATTCCAATTGTTCTGGATTAACCATAGCCAATCTTCCAAGCTCGATTGTAACTTCATTGACTTCAGTTGCATTATTGCTTTCTGCAGTTTCAACAACCGCATTAATTATTCCTTGAGCCATTGATAATTCATGCATTTATTTCACCCAATATCAAAAATATGATTATTAATACTATACTTTATAACTTGAATATTAATAAATTTTATCAAAAGAAATTGTTGCAATTAACAACATATAAATAGATTATAAAATATAATACTATTAATTAATTGAGGGAGTAATAATATGTCTTTTAAAGAAAAATTTGGTTTTGGATGCATGAGGCTTCCATTAACAGATAAAGAAGACCAAACAAATATTAATCAAGAATTATTTAATGAAATGGTTGATATTTATATGAAAAAAGGATTTAACTATTTTGATACTTCATATGCATATCATAACAGAGAATCCGAAATTGCAATTAGAAAAGCAGTTGTTGAGCGATATCCAAGGCAATCTTTTAAAATATGTGATAAAATGCCAACATGGGCATTGACATCTGAAGAAGATAATGACAAATTTGTTGGTGAAATGCTTGAAAGATTAGGAATAGATTACTTTGACGTATTTTTTGTACATAATATCAATATTCCGTGGTACAAATTAGCTGAAAATGCAAAAACATTCGAATATGTTAAAAAAATGAAAGAAAATGGAATAGCTAAAAAGATTGGTTTTAGTTTCCATGATAACTCCAAACTCTTGAAAGAAGTTTTAGATAAATATGGGGATTTTTTAGATATAGTGCAGCTAGAATTAAACTATCTTGACTGGGAAGACCCTGTAATTGAAGCACGAAAATGCTATGATTTATGTGTAGAACATGGTCTTGATGTTTATGTAATGGAACCTTTAAAAGGCGGAGTAATTGTAAATCCTCCAAAAGAAATTGAAAATGATTTTAAAGAATTTAATCCAGATAAATCAATAGCCAGTTTTGCATTAAGATTTTGTGCATCCTTAGAACATGTTAAAATTGTTTTAAGTGGAATGAGCAATATGAATGATCTACTTGATAACTGCAATACATTTGAAAACTTCGAAAAGCTAACTAGTAAAGAATATGACTTTTTAGAAAAAATGGCTGATAAATTAAACTCTAAATTAGCTGTACAATGTAGTGAATGTGGTTATTGTATTGATGCATGTCCTGAAATGATTCCAATACAGGAATATTTCACATTATACAATAAAAGTAAAAGCCAGCCGGAATCAAATATTTACAGAAATTACTTTGACAAATTAGCTGATGAAAAAATACCTGCAGACAAATGTACATCCTGCGAAACATGCCTAGATTACTGCACTCAACAAATTAATATACCTAAAGCGTTGAAAAAAGTATGTAAACACTTTGAAGATGGTTTTAGTGCTTATTCTAGTGATTCCTAAAAATTAATCCCATCACCAATTGAATTTTTTTAGACATTATTAAGATAATTCTTTAATCAACTCACGAACCAAAGAGTTATTTTTATCCAGTTTAGATGCTTTACGGGCATATTCCACTGCTTTTGGAAATACTCCTCCTCTTCTGTAAACAAAACCCATTAATGCAGTTGCTTCTACATGAGTATCATCAATAGTCAATAATTCTTCAAGTAGTTCACGTGCAGTATCCAAGTCTCCTTGATTAAATAAGTCATAAGCTTCTTCATATAATGTATCTACATCATCAAAGGATTTGCCTGTATCCAATTGTTGAAAATTTTCTTCTTTTTTATCAACACTTTCATGACTAAATTCAATTTTAGCGGGAGTGAATTGCAGTTTTTGCAATAATGCAGCTGCATTTGTGTTGGATGGAGATATTTTTAGTGCTTTTCTTGCATAATAAGTTGCAACATCTTCTATTCCTTGCTCATATAAAACATGCGCCATTAAAAGATTTGCATTCAAATTATTAGCATCATCATTTAATATTTCATGAAGTAAATCCTTTGCCTGTGAATATAAATGTTGTGTGTAGAAATCCAAGGCCTGAGCATATAAATCCTCATCATGACTAACGATTTCTTCAGTTACAATTTCAGAATTATTTTTTTGAGCTTCATCAAGCATATACTGTAAAATATATTCCGTTGCTTTTTTATGAAGAGGTTTATTATCATTTCCGCATTTTGGTGAGTAAATACATGACGGACAACCATTCCTGCATTTACAATTTTTTATTAAATCCAATGTTGATTCCAATAGCTCTACAAATACATCAACTGCCTTTTCACAGATTCCAATTCCGCCTTCATATCCATCATAAATAAATATTGTTGCTTTTTCTGTGTCTTTGTGATAGGCTGTTGACATCCCTCCGATATCAAAGCGGTCACACATTACCTGAAGTGGAAACAGGCCAATTAATGCATGTTCTGCTCCATGAAGGCCACCTTCAAATACTTCATCATCATCAGGATATGATTTTTTTAACTCTTCTTTTACACTTTCAGGTATTGTAAACCATAATCCTTTTGTTTTGAATTTAAGTGGAGGCAAATCCAGAGGATACATTCCAAGTACTCTTGAATGCTGCATTTTCTTATATTTATAGTAATCTTTTTTTACGTTTAGCTCTCCAAAATGAATTGTGAAATCACCATATTTTCTCTTAAATTCTTTTGATACCACATTTACTTCAGTATCGTTTAATACCATCGTATGATAATCCACATTTTTTTTAGAAACATTAACATAACCTGATTTCAAATTAATATTATCAACAGTATATGTTTCTCCTTTATTAATTAGAATTGCACCTTCGTGTGCTTCGCGATATACTTGTGAACGCTCCATTGTCTCTAACAATCTTCCATTATTCATTATTTTAAATTCTTCTGAAGATATTTGGTCTAGTGAATGGTCAAATGCAGGATTATCATCATATTTATAAGTATAGTTTCCAATTCTTGATAAGTATAAATCATCTTTTTCAACCATTTCATCCAAAACAGCATCAGATATATTAAAGTAAGTTAATGCTTCCCCTTTTTTTAATGGCAGTTCATTAGCTGCACATAACAAATGTGCTTCCTGCAATATTGGGTTGGATAAATCTATAATAGCTTTTTCTTGTGGTTTTGAGAAAAATGCCTTTGGATTATTCATGTAATATTGGTCCAGTTGATTTTCAAATGCAAGTAGAATTGCAAGTGACTTTTGATTGCTTCTGCCTGCCCTTCCGCTTTGTTGCCAGGTTGACATCATTGTTCCTGGAAAACCGGATATTATAACTGCATCAAGCGAACCAATATCTATGCCTAGCTCCAATGCGTTTGTACAGGTAACACCTAAATATTTACGTGTTTTTAACCCTTCTTCAATTTCACGTCTCTCTTCCGGTCTGTAACCTGCACGATATGCGGCAATACGAGAATTATCCAATTTACCATCTGTTAATTTAGCATCCTTTTTTGACCACATTGCAATTAATTCAGTGATTTTACGTGAAACAGTGAAACATAATGTCTGAATGTTTTTAAGCATCAGATAACGGAAAATATCAGCAGTCACTACATGAATGGATGGTGCAGATGATTCTGCCGAATTTCTATAATTTTTAAAAGGATTGAATAAAATAAAATCTTTTTCTCCACTCGGAGATGTATCATTGTCTATTAATGTAAATTCCTCACCAGTCAATTTGTTTGCTAGCTCCAACGGGTTTGCAAGTGTTGCTGATGACAATATAAATTTTGGATTTGATCCATAGAAATTAGCTATTCTTTTTAATCTCCGAATTAAAAAAGCCACATTTGAACCAAAAACACCCCTATAGTAGTGGGCTTCATCTATTACAATATATTTTAAATTACGATAAAATCTCTCCCATTGATGGTGCCAGGACAGGATTAAATGTAACTGATAAGGATTTGTTAAGATAACTCTGGATTTTTGACGGATATTATACCTTTGGGATTTTGGGGTGTCCCCATCATAAGTTCTTGGTTTAATGTCAATATCCAAATCCTTTTCTAAATCTTTTAAAACATTTAACTGATCATTTGACAAAGCCTTTGCAGGATAAATATAAAGGGCAGTCGCCTTTTCATCCTCAATTAAAGAATCCATTATCGGTAAATTAAACGCTAAAGTTTTACCTGAAGCCGTTGTTGTTGTTAAAATTACATTTTCATCTCTTTTAATAGCTTCATAAGTATCGGCTTGATGATTATATAATTTAATTTCTTTTAAGTCAAGATAATCAACGATTTTATCATTTAAATTAGGTATTTTTTTGAAACTGGCTTTTTTAGCAGGAATAGTTTCAACATGAGCAATATGGTCTCTAAACCTAACATCTTTTTTAAATGCATCAATCGGAGAATCTAACATAATAATCATTAAAAATAGTTATATAGTAATAATATTGATTAAATGTAATATTTAAAATTATTGTGAATATATTTTACTTATCAAATGCTCTCTCAATTAATTTATTAATAATTAAATCAATACATATACACATTAAAAATTTTAGGGATTACAATGATTAGTTATGAAGAGTTTGAAGATATAGTTGTAAATATTTTAAAAAGAGACATTTCCTCTAACCATGACCAAAAAAAAGCTATTCTTTCAAAAGCAAATGAAGGACTTTTTATTGTAGCTGGACCGGGATCTGGAAAAACAACAGTAATTGTACTTAAAATATTAAAATACATTTTTGTAGATGATATTAAAGCTAACGAAATACTTGCAACAACATTTACAAAAAAAGCTGCAGATGAGTTATACTCCCGTATTCTCGGATGGGGGGATGAAATAAAAAATTATCTCATTGAAAATGCAGGAGATGATTTTGACAGGTTAATTGAACTTAACAGAATTGACTTTAACCAATTAACAATAGGAACTACAGATAGTATTGCCCAAGAACTTTTACGTGTTCATAAAGAACCTGGAACAAACCAAGAAGTTGTTATAGAAGAATTTGTTGCTAAATTTGCAATGGTTAGAATCTTATTAAAAGATAATCGTTATTTGGATGAAAACCTACAGGGTTATCTTAAAAGCTTTACTAAAAAAGATAAATTGAAAGAAGCTTCTCAAATGAGTGAACTTCTTTTAAATTTAAAAAATAGGATGTATTATGATCAAATTGACTTCGATGAATTCTATAATAATGTCGGTGAAAACAGTGGTGCAAGAATTGCACTTGACTGTATTAAAGAATATGAAGAAGAGCTAAAAAGTCGAAACATTATTGATTTTACAATGCTTGAATCCAAATTCCTGGATTCACTGAAAAATAATAAATTAGATATCTTTTTACAAGATTTAAAAATTATTTTAATTGACGAATATCAGGATACAAATTTAATCCAAGAAGAAATTTACTTTACAATGGCCAAATCAGCAATTGAAAACGGCGGAAGCATATCTGTTGTAGGGGACGACGATCAATCTCTTTATCGTTTCAGAGGAGCAACAGTAGACTTATTCACCAATTTCAAAATAAGAGCTAAAAATAAACTTGGAATTGATGTTGAAGAGATTAACTTGAGAACAAATTATCGTTCAAGTAAAAATATTATTAACCACTGCAATCAGTTTGTTGAACTTGATGGTGAATATCAAAATGCAAGGGTAGAAGCTAAACCCAAAATTATTGCTCCAGAGCTTGAAAAGCACAATATGCCGATTTTGGGATTATTTAGAAATAATCTTCAAATATTATCCCGGGATCTGGCAAAATTAGTCAGTGATTTAATCAATGATGGTGAAACTACTTTAAAAGTCAACAGAGTTATTGATGGGCAATACTTTGAAAAGTTAGAAAAATGCAAGACACCTCAAGAATTAAAACAGCTAAAACAAGAAAGTGCTGAAAAAGCAAAAGGAATAAATAAGATTAGCATTAAATTAGATGAAAAAGAAGGTTCTGCATCAGATATGGCAGTTTTAACATATTCACCAAAAGAAATGAGTTATGGAACACATACATTAAATGGCCATATAAGAAATCAACTGAAAAAAATAAAAAACCCTATTGAAGTATTTAACCCTCGCGGTCGTGATTTACAGGAAATCAAAGAAGTTGCCATATTTTGTGGATTAATATTAGAATGTATTGATCCTGAATCTAAAATACAAGACTCAGATAAACAAATACCAAATCTTGGTAGAAAAAATATGCAGCGTTGGAGATATGAAGCAAGAGAATATCTTAAATTGAATCCTGAACCTCATGAACCATTTGATTTAAATACCTTTGTTATAGACTGGCAGAGAAGAAATCCTCGAGGATATGATAAATGGCCAGATAGAGCTAATTTAATGGAACTCGCTTATAAATTAGTTACTTGGCTTGACTTTTTACAGGAAGATGCTGAAGGGGTAGTCTATCTTGAAGCCATAACCCAATCCATTACGCAGACCGGTTTTTTCAATAAATATTCTGCAAATATTATTTTCACATCACCCGAAATTGAAAAAGCATCAATTCTTGAAGCAATTTGGAATATTTTCCTGCCAATAGCTACAGGAGATGTTTCAATAGATGAAGCATTACTTGAAACCCTGCCAGCAAACAGATTAAATATAATGTCCATACATCAGTCAAAAGGTTTAGAATTTCCATTAGTGATTGTTGATGTTGGTTCCAAATTTAAAAATAATGACATTAGAACACAGAATCTAAGATTTCCTAAAAAAGAACCGGAATACACTGTTATGGAAGAAAGCATTCGTAAATATAGCGAACTTGGTGCAGACGATAGAAGTGAAAAAGATAAATCATTCGATGACTTAACAAGACTTTACTTTGTTGCATTTTCAAGAGCAGAACATATTTTAATACTTACAGGCCTTAATAAAGCAATTGATGGATATTCATTTAAGCAAAAGCACAAATCAATACCAAATGTTGCTTTAGGATGGAGTAGAGATGAACATCAAAAAGGATTTAAAGAAATTTATTTAGTGTAAGGTGAAATTTATGAGATTATCATCAAAATCAAAACCATATATGATTCCAGAATACAGTTTAACTGGAGATTTATTATCTTATTTAACCTGCGGTTTGCAATACAGATATCAAAACAAAGGAACACTTCCCCCTTCAATGCCTGTTCAGCTTTGGTTTGGAGAGTTTATTCACGGAGTAATGGAAGAGGCATATATGAAATGGGAAAACGATAAAACCTCTTTTCCATGGGATTGGAAAGAAGATATCAGACCAATTGAAGACATTATTGATTTAAGATTACAAATTAGAGGCCTTTATCCGCCGGCAAATCATTTCTTTACAATAAATCATCCGGATATAGAAATGACCATTGATGATTTGAATGAATATGACCACAAAAAACTGGCCAGTGCCAGAGCTGAAAAAGCTATAAACGTTTGGGGTTCTGATTTATTCCCATTAATGGAATCGGCAGAAGTATTAATTAAAGGTTTAAGAGATATGCCATATACAGAAAACGACAAACGTTCAAAATATTATGGTATTAATGGAGTAATTGATGTATTAAGTCTTGTTAATATTAAAGAGGATAATAAAATTGTTCAATACTTAAAAGCTAATGAAGAATTCAACAAAATAGCTGAACAATATGATGAAGACGAATACGAAATAATAATTGATTATAAAGGTATGAAAAGGCCCCCATGTAATGTTTCAGCCAGCAACAATGAAAACTGGGATTATCATGAAAGGCAAATTTTAACTTATTCCTGGCTTAGAGGAAAACAGGAAGATAAAAAACCCGTTGCCGGAATAATTTTTTACTTAAACGAATTAGTTCCATCAATTGAAGATTTAAAATTAATTAAAGAAGACATACACTACCATTTAACTGATGTTGGTGATGGAGAAGAATATGAAAAAGATATTGAATTAATTGAAAATTGGACGGAAGACGATGAAATGCCTAAACTAAGTGAAAAATTCAAAACTGACAGATCAATTAGAATTATCCCGATTGATGAGAAAAAAATTAATGATGCACTAGAAAAATTCGATGATGTGGTTGAAAAAATAGAAACATCAATAATTAAAGAAATTAACGGATATAAAATCCAAGAGGCATGGACAGCTGAAGCAGAAGAGAGAACATGTAGTGCATGTGATTTTAAAACTTTTTGTAAAAATAATAAAAATAAAAACAAAGAATTTAAAATTCCTTAAAGATAAATAATATAATAGGTGAGTACTATGAGTAGTGAATTAGAAAAAAATCAAAAATATTGTGATGTTATTGGTTCAAAAGTTAAATTAATAACTAAACCTGTAGCTATGAAGTTGATTAAAAGTGAAGATGAAATTCCGGAAGGTTTTAACCTAATTGATGAAAAAGTAAGACACTGTGAAATGGTTAGAAAAGCTTCTCTTGGTGAAAAATTCTACAGTACTGCTGAAGAGCAAATGTGTCTTGGTGGAGCCGGAGCAATCGGACTTATGGAAATGCCTAAAAAATTAGCTAATGGTGAAAAATACTATTCTTTAGGTAGATTTAAAGATTTGGAAAGCGCAAAAAGTCTAACTTCAAAGTTATCCATTGTTGAAGATAAACACTGGGGAATGTTATATGCACCACTAGATGAAGCTGATTTTAAAGCTGATGTTATTCAAATAATAACAGAACCTGTTGGTGGAATGAAACTTGCACAAAGCATAGTTTATACAAGTGGTGAAAAAATTAACCCTAATTTTGCAGGTATTCAATCATTATGCGGAGATGCTTTTGCAAATCCATATATTGAAAAAGGCGTTAACTTCACTTTAGGTTGTGATGGCTCTAGAAAAGCTGCTGATGTTAAAGATAATGAAATGGCTATTGGTATCAGTGCTGATAAAATAGATGAAGTGATTTCCGGATTAGAATCTATTTAACTAGACTTAGATAATCATCATAATGATTAATATTTAACAATTCTTTTTTATTTTTTTCTTTTATTCCATAAAATGTATAACCATCAGCAAATATTTTCCTTAAGATTGGATTTAAATTATCATCTTCATTTTCCAAGTATTTCATAAGATTAATTCTTGGTGCTACAAATGGCATTCCAAGACCTTCTGCAGTTGTTAATAATCCTGTTTTTCTTCTTCTTAAAATGGATATTGATTTATATGGATTTTTACATTTATCCATGATATTAATCATTTTATTGAATGTTTCTGTTGATACTGTAGGCTGGTCTCCTGTAACACATAGTGCAAAATCTGATTCAATATTTGATAAACCATTAAACAAAGAAGTCGATAAACCTACATCACAGGGATTATTAATAATAAATTTTACAGCATCATCATAATTATTAGAAATAGCTTCCATAATTTCATCACTATAATGGCCAAGCACAACAATACATTCATCAATGTTAGATAATAATGTATTGTCTATTGTTGTCTCCAAAACAGTTTTGTCATTAAATGGTAAAATAAGTTTATTTTTAATTTCCAAATTCCTAGAAATTTGGTCTTTTCTCATCCGGGAATTCTTTCCAGCAGCAGTAATAATAGCAGAAATAGACATGATAAAAAAAAAGATAAGGTTAGGTAGATGAATTACCTATATCCTGTGAAATTGTTGAATTAGTAGTTAAATTATTTGAATTGATTTCACCTGTAGGTACAAATCTAACCATTTTAGCGTAAATACGCATACTTGTACCTTCACCCTCAGTCCACATTACAATTTTAACTGGGAAAGTGTGAGTGTTAGTTACTTTAACCTCACTGGCAGGATTATAACCATACAATACCGCATTTTCAGAATTATCCATACCTACAGGCAAACCAAATCCTTCTCCTAAAACTGCAGATCTTAAAGCTCTAGCCGGTGGACAAACACCATGTGCTGCACTTCCTCCCGGAGCAGAAGGGTCATTTGCAGAACCAAATGAAACATAATCATGTCCATTACCAGTACAATTAGGAGGAATAACCGTATTATTCCATGCTTCAACAAATTGTCTAGCATTAAATTCCCTTACTGAATCACCATATTCCGGGTGTGAATCCAAATAAGTATAGAAAAGTTCACCTTCAATTGGAGTGGTATTACCCATATAGAGGACTATAGGTGAACCTGATGGATAAGCATCCACATAATCAGAAACATTTTTACCGAAAATACGCTCTACATCATTATAATTAATATTATTTCTACCGTCTGAAAAACCGACGATTCCTTTTTCTAAAGTGAAGTTTGAACCGACTTGAGCTTCGGAATTATACCATTCTACTATTGTGGATGAATTATAGAAGTCATTGTGGAAATTTAAATCTTTAATTTTATCTGTAGGGACTGATTGAATAACAGTACCATTTTCAACTACATCTACACCTTTACTGGTCTTTGTTAAAACTTTATACGGTGAACTATAACCCCATATGTAATTGTCTGGAGCCCTAACAGCCAATTTATCACCATCCACTTCTAAATAACCCGGACCTTTAAATCCATACACATTTCCATAAGAATCAATACCCTGAGAAACAATACCTGAAAAATCAAATGGAACATATCCTGTTGTTAAAGTGAATAAAAGACCTCTCAAATCAAGAGTTGAAATTTCATGGAAAATAAATCCAGGATTTGAAAGCAAAGGAACTTCAATCATTTCTCGTTGATCTAAAATTGAATCACCAGCAAACATGGATTGACCTACAGGCAAATTATATGCTTCAGCAAAAGATTTACCGGTATATGTGGTATGATTTACAAAGGAAAATGCAAATATCATTATACAAACAACAAATAAAATTAAAACAATTTTAACTGATGTATTTCTCCACTTAGAACTCATTTTATAAACTCCACACTTATAATATACACTGATATTAATATATAATTTTATTACTATTTATATATAATGCTTTAAGAAAGTTTTTCAGAAATTAGCTTAATTCTCTCTTGAATATTAATAATGGCTTTTTGACCATTACCTCCTATTAAAATTGCTTCTTCATGTGAAAACTCAGCTACATAAGCAATAATATCATCCAAAGAAGTGGCAGTTAATACTCTACCACGATATTTTAAATAATTCAAGCGATATAAAACCAAATCCAAATTATCATCCAAACCCGGAAAAACAACAATTACTTCAGGATTATACTTTACAGCCTCATCAATAATATCAAGTCTATGATTTTCATGAGCCCTTGGCGTTCCTATAAATAGGGCATAGAAATCTTTTTCTGATAAAACAGATTTGAAAGCATCTGAATTATCTGTTTTACCCACATAAACCAATGCATCATTAATTTTATAAACATCTAAACGGCCGCTAACAGCTTCAAATTCCTTTAAAGATTTTCTAATAATATCTTTAGAAATCTTTAACTCAATTGCAATAGCCATAGCCAAACCTGCATTTAACTTATTAAATTTACCAAAAACTTTTAACTCATCCTGATATTCAAAATATGAAATATGTTTTGAAGAAGCTTCTTTAAAATCGCTGTTAAAATCTTGATTATACGCAGTGAAAAGCTCCTTATCCTCAAAAAATCTAACTAAAGAATCTTTATAATTAGCTATGGTCTTGTGAACATCCATATGATCATTTCCAATATTAGTTAAACCAACCATATCAAAATCAAAAGCATAATTACAAAAATCTAATGTCATATCACATACTTCCACCAAAAGAATATCATAATCACCATTTTCCGCCTGAAGCATCAAATCATAATAACCAGAAAAGCCTCCACCACCGTTTCCACCTACAAGAACTTTTTTTCCCGCATTTTCAAGAATATTTTTTAACATATGGACCGTAGTGGTCTTACCATTAGTTCCTGTAATACCAATAGTAAGTATTTTTTTATGATTAGATAAGACATCACTTAAAAGATTACCTTCATTCAATAATTTAGTGGCGAAAGAACCGCCAAACATACTAGGACTAATAGCAATAGCATCACATTCATCAATGGCTTGAGAATTGGTAAAACCTAAATCCAAAGTTAAAGTATCAGAAACAATGGAAAAAGTCTCCCCACCATCCAAAAAGTTTAAAGAAATACCTGGCAAATCTAAATCAGATAAATCTATATTACTGTTCAAATCACTTGCATAAACATCCCAACCATGTTTTAAAAGTGAATTAACTGCTTTTTTACCTTCAACACCTAAACCTATAACCGCCGCCTTCATAAAAAACATAAACCTTAAAATAAATTATACTAAAATATATTAATAATTTAAATATTTTATAAAATATATTTTTTGATTAGGTGAAAAAATGTTTGAAGAGGATAAAGACGATAAAATTTATAATTTAATCATTAGTAATGGAAATGATATAAAAAATGAACACGGACAATTTACCGAAAAATTATTCTCAAAAGTTGATTTCTTATGGAAAGAATCAATATCCGCAGCATATGGAACCGCAGGTGAAGAATTTTATCAAAAAATAGATGCAATAATCTTACTTGCAGGATTATATAAAGATAACAAAGAAACATTTACTGATTTATTAGAAGCATCAGAAAAATATAACATACCTATAGTACTTGTAAGGCCATACGGACTCGAAGAAGTTCCATTAGAACTGGAAAAAAAAGCCGCTACAATTGTTGGATGGAACGCGAACTGCATAGTTGACTCCATTAAAAATTCAGACGAATACACAGAATAAAATAAAAAAAAATAGTAAAAAATTAATTTACTATTTTTGAAACACCATTTTCTTTTTCTACTTTAATTAGATTATCCGCAGCACTTTCAAGCTGATTTTCATGAGTTACAATAATCATTTGAGGAAGTAAAGACATTTCTTTTAATAAATTAATTAAATCCTGTCTTCTAGAATCATCCAAATGAATAGTAGGTTCATCTAATAAAATAGTTTCTAAATCTCCTTTAGCCATTGATTTAGTGATACCTAACCTTAAAGCTAATGCAATAGCTATTTTTTCACCACCACTAACCATTGACATAGAAGATTCGCCTTCCGGACCTCTAACAACTACATTATAATCATCATCGATTATTAAATCTGAATAATTGAAGTTAAAATCATCAAAGAATTTTTTTGTATTTTTCTGTATAATAGGTCTTGAATTATTTCTTAATTCTTTTTGAATACCATTTTTACCATATAATTCGCGGATATCTTTTAATAATACCAAATATTGTGAAATATTTTCATATTCTTTTTGGAATCTATCATTATTTTTGATTTTTTCAGCTAAAGTTTTATGGATATTGATAAGTTCCCTAGCCCTTCCTTTAATTTCAGACAATTCATTGTTAAATGATTCAAGCCTTCTAGAATACATTTCATCACGATAAGTAATCTGTTCATATTTCTCTTTATCGTAAGTTGATGCATCTATTTTATTTTGAATGATTTCTAATTGATTATTGCAAACATCAATTTCCTCCTTAACAGATTCAAATTGGGCATTGACAGTTTTTTTATTTTGAACAAAACCTTTAAGTTGATTATATTCTTCATTTTTAGCTTTTAAATCATCGATACGTTGTTTAAGTTCTAAAGTATCCATGTCTCCACTTAAATGAGAGTCATTTTCAATAGCTAATTTAATATTTTTAACATGAACATCAATTTCATTTTTTATTTGTTTTAGTTTATATTCAGCTTCAGTTTGACTGCCTAAAACATCTAAAGCACCTTTAACTTGATTATAATCATCATGATCCTGTTTATAGCTATCACGATTTTCTTTTTCTTTTGCAATTTCTAAAATTAATTCACCTAACTTATCTCCGATATATTCTTTAGCATCAAGACCTTGATCGATTTCATTTAAACGTTCGAGGTCTTTTTCAAGATTGGAGAATTTGTATTTGTATTCTAAGATGTCGTCAGATAATTTTTTAACTTTAGATTGTTTTTCAGTGAAACTTTCTTTATTTTTAGTGAATAAACGAATAGTTTCTTTATTCTCTTCAATCGATTTAGTATTTTCTTCAATTTCAGTTTTATACTGAGTTATTAATTCTTCTTTTTTAGCATCATCAATATCTGATTGGCAAACCGGACATTTATTCTCCACATCAGCCAATTCCTCCAGTGGTTTTTCACATGAGCTAATGGCCTGTTTAAATGCTACAATATCCTGTTCTTTAGAATTTATTTCATTAGTTAAATCTTCTATTTTTTTTGCTATTTCATCTAAAAAGTCATTAGTAATATCTCCTAATTTTTTCAAGCCATCCACATTAGTTAAATCATCCTGCGATACACCGTAGTCCAATAACTTTTCTTTTGAAATGGAGAAAAAGTTTTCAATGTCATTTCTATCAGATTCAATTCCCTGTAACAGGTCTTTTTTATCTTTTTCAAGCTGAGTAATAGTAGCCAATTGTTTTTCTAAATCTATCTTTTTATTGTTTAAACCTGAAATTAATTCCTCAGATTTTAAATAATCATTATATCCTTGCTTTTTTTCATGAATTAATTTTTTCTGCTCTTTAATAGAATCTATTTTGTCTTCCATTTCAATTTCAGATTCTTTTAGAGATTGAATACTGACAACTGATTTTTCAAAATCAAGATAAACATCCAATTTAGATACATATTTTTCTAAGCGTTCTATTTCTTCTTCTGATTGACGTATTTTATCTAAACTTTCTTGAAGAGTTTGTTTTTCTTTTTCTAATCTTTCAAGAGTTTGTTTTTCATTAGTTAAATTATTCATTTGAGTTTCATAAATCTCTTTTTCACGTTCCATGTCACGTTTACTTTCAGAAATTTCGTTTATTAACTGTTTAACTTCATCAATTTGAGATTCAAGCTCATGACCTCTATTTTTCATTTCATTGAGTTCAACAGTTTTTACTTTATATTCCTCATCCAATGCAGATTTGGAATAAAGTTTACCTTTAATTTCAGAAGATTTATTTTCATATTCATTGATTAATGGAGATAAATTTTTCCATGCAGTTTCTAGAGAGTCCAAACCCAATAATTTACCTATTAAACGTTTTTTCTCTGCAGGCTGTTTATCTACAAGTTCTGCAATTTCACCTTGCCTTACATAAATTGCATTTAAAAATAGATTTGCATCCATATCCAAAATTGCCTGAATATTATCTGCAACCTCTTTTTCACCAGAACAAATAGACATAAATTCACTGTCACTGGACGTTTTAGTTAAAAGTCTAGATACTGTTTTAGATTTTGTCTTATCACGAATAATCCTATATTCTTTTCCTCTTGAGACAAAATCTAGTTCTACACTCATATTTTCAGTATTATTACGAACCAAATCATGTAATTTTCCTGCAGTATGTTGTTTATATAATGCAAAACTAATAGCTTCGAAAATAGAGGATTTACCAGCACCATTTTGACCAATAATTACAGTGATTCCTTTATCAAAATTAATAACTTCATTTGCATAGGATTTAAAATTTTTTAATCTTAAACGTTTAAAAATCATTTTTAATCCTCCTCTACTTCTTCTTCAATAGGATATTTTTCCTTATAAAATTCATCCATCAATTCTTTAGCATCCTCAGATTTATCTTTTGAAAGTAAATTATACAGTTCTGTAGCAAATTTAATAATTTCTGCATCATCATATTTTTCCAATCTTGATGATAAAACTTCAATAGGCCCTAATGCATTTTCTTTGTCAATGATTAAATCAATACTTTCTTCACCAGGCACTTTGAATTTAGGTCTAATCATTAATGCCAAATCATCGAGTTCTTCAGTAATGATTTCATGTGCATTGGAAGTTGATGTAACATTATTAACAGTTAAATTTAAAATCGGCTTTTTATCAAAATCTTTGATTGTTTGTTTTATTGCTTCAATTCCACTAGCCAAATTATCATAATCAAGTGTTCTTTCTATAAATTCACGGGGAATATCTATTTTAATTCTATCAATAGAAGGTTTTTTACCATCCAAATCTACAATAACAAAACCTTTTCCATTTTTTCTATAGTCTTCGAGTTCTGATGTTTTCCAAACTTCACTGGATCCCGGATAAACCAATTTGCCTTCTCCAAAATCATCATTAATAAAATTATGAAGGTGTCCCATTGCATAATATGTGAAATTATCCGGAACATCACCTATTTCCAATTCATATTGTAAGTTAAAATATTTATCAATACCCTGATGCAATACTAAAATTGATTTTTCATGATTAGCCGCTTTTTTAGATAAATCAGATAGTTTATTTTTAAGATTCTTATATTGTGAAGATGAATAATATGGTAATCCCGCAATAAATACATCTTCATACATATAATTTGTATTGATTGGACTAATTACTTTTAAGCCAAACTTTTTAAATAATACCTGTGGAGGAATAGCACCTTTACGTAGTACACTATCGTGATTACCTGCAATAGCATAAACCGGAATATTAGCATTTTTAAGCTTTATCAAACATTTTTGAAATGTTAAAAGTGCTAATGGAGATGGTCTTGAATTATCAAATAAATCCCCACTATGTATTACAAAATCAACTTTCTCTTCAATTATTTTATCAGTTATCTTTTCAAACACTTCATAAAAGTCTTTTTCACGTTCATATAAACCGAACTGACGATAACCCAAATGAGTGTCTGCTAAATGTGCAAATTTCATTATATTACCTTTTAAATATTTTGTATATAACCAATTTAAACACTATAAAGTATTTAATTATGTAATAGTATAATTTATTAATTATTTAAGGTTTATGTTTCCTATGAAGGCAATATTAACCTTAACTAATAATCATACCCCAAATCAAGACTTTCTTGTTCTTGACGTTTGATTTCATCTTCTTCATCATCATTATACCTTGCCAAATCTCCAATAATATCTAAATCACCACCAGTACGGCGACCTTTAAACTCATTAATTTTAACCAATGTAGGTACTTTAGTCATCAATCCTAAAACAATAGCCTCACCAACATTTAAAGAAGGCAATTGATTAATTAAATCTTTAGATAGAGATTCTGAAGCTGATTGAACATGCCTTTGATCTTCAGGTTCAACAAGTCTTAATATAATCATATTATTCATCTGTGATAATGCATCATGATCAACTGTCTTTGGAGACTGACTGACCAAACATAATCCCAAACCAAATTTACGGCCTTCTCTTGCAATTCTTTGAATCCAATGTTTGGATTGTGAATCACGCTTATTAGGAGCTAAAATATGAGCTTCTTCTATAACAAAAAATACAGAATGGTTTAAAGTTTTTTCTGAAGTGCCATGGAAGAAATTTTTTCTTCTTTTAAGAGCATTTCTTAAGATATGACTAACAAGCACTTCCGCAACAGACTCATCAGTCTGACTCAAATCAAGAACATTAACATGCCCTACTTTGATGCTTGTTAAAATGTTTCCCATATTATTATCAAATAAGTTGTTATATTTGTCTTTAGCATCATCAATCTTATTCATTACATCAACAATCTGTTTATCTGATCCGTCTTCTAGTGATTTTTTATATAAAATGTCATACATGGCTTCCAAAAACTTATAAGTACTTTCCGTTCCTTCGTTGATTTCTTTTTTAGCTTTATTGAATGCTTGCCTAAAGTGTCTTTCTTGAATATAAGCATTATTTGGGATGTTAACCAATCTTTTAATTTCATTAAAAGACATGTATGTTGGGTTGATTTTAGGTTGAATTACATTAACCTCCCCATTTGGAAAATTAGCATCCTTATATTCCCCATGCATATCAAAAACAAAAATTGGAACATTATAACTGAGCAATTGATCCATCAAAACAGCAACCGTATTTGATTTACCTGCACCGGTCATAGCCAATACTGCCAAATGTCTGTTTAAAATAGGATTTCCTTCAACATTAACTTCAATATCTCTTTGGTTAACTAAAGTTCCTAATTTAATAGGATTTTTAACATTAAATACATTATCTAAAATTTCCTTATCCGCTAATTTAATTGGTGTGCCGGGAAGTGCAGGAGTTCTAGGCAGTCTTAAATTATCATTGACATCCCCCAAAAGTTTGATTTTACCTTTAATATAATAATCATTACCTCCAATACATGCAATTGTTTGAATTGCATCAACATCATGCAAATCAATGTTTAAAGCATCATTTCCTCGGACTAGACTTTCAACCATCCCCAATACTTTTTTACCATCATATTCTACAGTAACATATTCACCGACTTGCGGCATTTTATCTGAAATAAATGTTAACTCAGATAGAGATATTTCACCAACGCAATAACCTACTGTCATCTTATCACTTCCTCAATTGTTCTCTGTTTGTTGTTTCGTAAATCCTACCAATTTTTAAAAGTTCATCCACATGTTTATTTGTAATAATCACATCATTATGTGCTTTATTAAGCAAATAAGGATAACCCTCAGCCGAATCCCTTTTAATTATTTCGACAATTTCTCTTATTTCATCTTCATCTTCCACATAATAAGGAAGTTCAACTTTTAAAACATTTTTATTTTCTTTTAATCTTACATAAAATATTGTAAACCATAATCCATTGAAAAAATCATTATAAATCGGAAAAGGAATAGCAGTGCTAGATTCCACTTTTTTATGTATTAATTTTGAAATTCCTTGTTTTTCAGTAAATTGATCTAAAATAGCAATATCCGGAGCATTGCTATGGAATAATTCACTGTTGGATGAAGTTTTAGAAATTGAAATAATTTTTTTATTTTTCTTTAAAACTTCCCTTAAAACCAGCAATTTCTCAATTGATGATAAATAAAGATTATAAATATCATCCATTTCATTTTCTTTAAAATCATCTTCACCTTCACCAGATACATGAACATATACTTTCTTTTTTATTTCTGGAAATGACAAATCAAGATTTGATAAATCATTAATATTATCTTCAAATAACTTTAAAACTCCAGGAGTTAATTGTTTTCTAATATCTGAAGGTTGTTTAGCGCCTTTAGGATAATGGTTTTGCAAGTCTCCAAAAATGGAACCATCAAATAAATAATAATCAACATCATACTCATTAATAGTTTTTAGGCAACATTTAAGTTCAAAAATTGACATATAATTTGGAATCAATTCTTTTAAAAAAGGAACATGTTTAATTTCAAATATTTCTGACTGTTCAATGCTTTTTAAATCACCATCATAAATAATGGATTCGGCAGATACCGGACAATAGTTAAACATTAAAAACTTTTTAATATTGAAACTTCCATCACCTGCAGCGATAGAAAATTCCTTTTTACTCTTAGCAAATGGCTTATCAAACCATTTATCCTTTAGAGAAAAATCACTAGTTTTTTCTGGCTCTGGTTGAAGATATCTTCTATTATTTAGTGCTTTAACATAAAGAGATTTTAACATAATAATAGTATGTAAAAATATATAAAAAAAATTAGTGGTAGAGCAGCTGACAACTACTCCATGGAAGCTTTCCTAATGGCTCCGGTAAGTTCTTGGATTTTAGATTTAACATCCGTAGTTTCTTCAACAACAGTACCTGTAACTATGACATCCCCACCAGCTTTAGCCGCAGTATATGCTGCTTCAGCATCACGAATACCTCCACCAACAACTACAATCATGTCATCAGTAGCTCCTTTGATGTATGCAACCATTTCAGGAGGAATTGGTTTATCAGCACCGGATCCTGCTTCAATATAAAAGAACCTCATTCCCAAATATTCGGCAGCCATTGCATAAGCGGCAGGTATTTTTGGTTTATTTCTAGGTACTAATTTAGCATCTCCGACCCATCCAACAGTTCCACCAGGTTCTGCAACCATATAACCCATAGGCAATACTTCAATTCCGGATTTTTTAACAGGTAGTGCACCAAGAGCTTGAGCTCCAATTATCCAATAAGGGTTATTGGAGTTAAGATAACTCATAAAAAATATTGCATCAGCATATTTGCTTACACTACTGGTATTTCCGGGGAATATGATAATGGGAACAGCTATATTTTCAGAAAGTATTTTACAGGTTTCATCAACATCTTCATTATTAACAGTTGACCCACCAATCATAATACCATCAGTTCCACCTTCAATCGCTTCAGTTGCAATGTTTAAAGCCTCTTCAGGTGTTTGTTCATCAGGATCAATTAATGTGAAATGGATTTTTCTATCCTTTAAAATATTTTTAATATATGCTTCAACATCTTTCATAGTCATATTTTTATTTAAAATTATATATTAAATTAATGATTATAATATCTGTAAAAAAAATTAGAATTAAATGCATTAGGTGAAAATTAAAAAAAATAGTAAAAGAATAGAATGAATCTATCCTCTTGGTTCTTTAGCTTTATATCTTAAACCTTTGTAACCACATTTTCTACAAGTTGTTGCACCAGCAGGGTTACGAGCGTTACATTTTAAGCAGATTTTAATATTGAACATTCTGTTTTCTGCTTCTTCAAATCTTGCCATTAATAACTCCTCCTTATAATAATGAAATCATATTAAATAATCGTTATGAATAAAATAAGACATTTCAATAATCATAACTATTAATAAATTATATTTAATTAATAGTATTTAAAGTTTTAGATATTTTTACCAGATTAAAGGATGAAAATTTCATATTTGAAAAAAATAAATTAATTATAGTGACATTATCCATTACTTCCGGATTTGATTCGGGAAAACATCAGACTGCATGCCAATACCACAACTAGTATTATTCCATATACTGTAAGTTTAAATGGATCTTTATTGAAATACAATCCAATAACTCCTGCCACCCACATTACAAATAAAAATATAGGCAAAATATATTTAACGATTGTTTTCCACATTTTTCCAACTTTAAAACCACTATTTTCATTTATTACATTCATGATTTCATCAATGTCAATTAGCCATGTGAAAACTACACACTGAACTGCAATGAAAAATATTAAACAAAAGTTATTTATAAATCCATCAACAATTCCTAAAAGATAACTGCTGATTCCGGTAGTAAAAAGAATTGATGATAAACATCCCACTATTGATAATACAGTAACTGCTTTTTTACGAGTCCAATTAAATTTATGCATAGTTGAATTAACCATAGGTTCCATTATTCCAAAAACAGAGGTTAGACCAGCAAATAGAATTGACAGGAATAAAACAGGTGCAAAAATATGTGCAATAGGACCCATTATATTGAAAATAGTTGGGAAAACTACAAAGATTAACCCCGTCCCTTCCTTAATTAAATTGACTATAGGTACTCCTGAAGTTGAAGACATATAACCTAATACTGAAAACACACCAAATGCAGTGAATACTTCAAACAGACTATTGCTTGCAACAACGATGAAAACACTATCGCTTAATCTAGAACCTTTAGGCAAATAACTGGCATAACTCAATGCAATAGCCTGACCCATACTTAATGAAAATAAAACCTGTGAAAATGCCGCAAGCCATATATTAATATTAGTTAAAGCCTCCCACTTAGGATTCAATAATGTATTAATACCTATGCCTGAACCTGGAAGAGAAATGGAATAAATAATAATTATTGCCATTATAATGAAAAGAATAGGTATTAAAACTTTTGAAGCATTACCAATACCACTACTTAAATCTTTATGGGAAATACACCATACAATAAACCATAATATTAAAACACCCAACAGTGTCGGGAGTATAAATGTTGTCATGGTCGATAAATCAGAGGTTCCACCAACTTTTTCAAAGTAAAGTGCAGTATCACTTCCCCATGAAAAATCAATACTCGAAAACAAATATACAAAATCCCAGGAAAGAATAACCATATAATAAACAACTATAATAAATACGAAAAGCACCAGCATCCATGATAAGATTTCAAGCTTTGGATTTACCTTTTTAAAAATATTCGTAAATGAATCCTTAAATGAAAATCCAATACCATATTCTAAAATTAAAAATGGAATTCCCATAAGTCCAATTGCAACCAGATATGGGATGAAAAATGCTCCACCACCATTTGAATAAAGTACATAACTATAACGCCAAATATTTCCCAGTCCAACTGCAGCCCCAATCATTGCTAAAATAAATGACACTGGGGAGTCCCACTGATTATTCTCAACTATAATATTTCCCCCAAAAATTAATTATATTAACATTTATTCTTTTAGATATTTAATATTACTAATTATTACCTTTATTTTCATGAGAACTATTGATTTGGATAAAAACAGCCCATATATTTTTGACATATGTTAATTAAGATATTAAAAATAATTGGTGTAAAATTAATTAAATGCATAGTTGAAAGAAATGAACAAATGTAAAAAAATTAAAACAAATAAAACTTTTTAAAACATACTTTAATTTTTTTGCCAATAACAACCTATCTACTAGGCTTAATACTAATGTTTGGTATAATACCCCATATACAGACAAAAAGGAATAAAACAAGAATACAAAATCAATCAAGCACACCTAATACGAAAACTCAAAAAATACCTACCAAACATGATTCTAAATCCCATAAAAGAAATAATAAGAAAATACACGAAAAAATTAATAGATTCCTGCACACAATCCCCAAACAAAGACATCAAAAATCCAACAACAACCAGAAACAAGAAAAAACAAAGAAAATTCAACATCAACTACAAACCAACATAAAAATCAAAAAAAACATGAAATCAAAAATTAAGTTGACGACATTGCTTTTTTTATAGAAAAACTAGTTTTAAGTGAAAAATAGAGTTTTGAAAAAAAAGAAAGAAAAAGATTATTTGTTATCAAATAACTTTTCCAGAACAGATTGATTATGATTGATTATTTACTGTAATATAGTCAATATAAAATTAAAATCTCCATTTATATTATCCTCCCACATATCAATAGAGAACGATTTATTATCCGGATTAATACTGAACACCATATTATTCTTACTCTGCCATATTATAACAGGGACGGTACCCGGAAATAGCTCATAATGCATTTCGGCAGGTTCAAACCAACAACAAGCATATATATTCGGGTCAGGATTTACCACATAATTAAATACTACATAACCATCTTCATCAGTCACATCAAATGTTGTGTAAGTATCAAGAGGTTTATTTTTATACAGGTTATGCATTTTTTCATAAGAACTACTATCATTACTATAATGAGTATTAAATGCTACTGGAACATTAGCAACCGGATAACTATAACTAGAATCTAAAACCCTTAATTTAACAGCATGTATAACAATATCATTATGACCAAAATGCAATATAGTCGAATTTAAACGAGTAAGTTCAATATAATAGTGGTTGTTTTGTTGGGTAAGAGGGTTAATGAAATTCATATATTGGTTATTGAGAGCAACATCATTAGCAATCACATTACTAACATCAGCATCATCATTAACAGAAACATTATTAACAATCACATCCTCAAAATCATCATTTACTGGTGCGATATCGTGGTCAAATTCAACTGTCGTGTCATTAAAATCAGAGCTTGCACTGGCGCATGACACACCTGCTAGTGCAATCATTATAAATATTAAACTTAAAAAAATTCTTTCATTTTTTCCCTTTATTGATTTTATGTTAATATATTTAAAAAAGAGCATATATAAAAATTTTCGAGTGCAAGTGCTTACTTACATCCTTAAATTAAAAAAACAGGACATATTCACAATTAAATCAAATATGCGACATTCATTATGAGTAAAGTTTTGGCATAGATTATTTTTAAATAGAAAATTGTTCATTTTGAAATATGCTTCGATTGCAAATTAAATTTGATGAAGGTTCTGATAAAAGAGCCATAACTTTAAATACATCTACAAAATCTATATTTCTCTCTTTTAAAATATTGAAAATTCTTTTCAAATTATATGCTGGCACTGTCTAAAATTGTCATGATGTAGCTTCGATTTTTTGGTTTTTTATTTGATTTTCTGTGTTGTTTTTTGATCACCGTTATCCTTGATTATGATTGTATGAATCCAGTTTCTATTTTAATCCATTCTGGAGCACCTAATGATGCGAAACTTTTCGATGAAATAATGGAAAACATGCAAAAAAGACGAATAATAGAAAAAGGAGACATCATAATTTTTGATAAAGGATATTAGAGTTATAAAAACTACCAATTAGGAATTAGCAAATACAAAATTATTCCTTTCATTTTTCCAAAAGATAATTTCAACAAAACAAAGCTCAACGACCAATTATCCTATCCATTACAAGTATTTAAGAAAACAAATAAAATATTAGCCCAAAAACAATTCTATAACAACCTTAAAATAGAATTATTTAAAAAATTAGAGAATTGGAAGAAATTCAAACCCATTCGAGGAAAAATAGAAGATTTCTTCAAATTACTCAAACAAGGACTCAACATGAGAAAAATACACAAATATACACCAAAATCTGTAACTAAAACAGTGTATTTAAATGTATTTTTAGGAGCCTTAATCATATCGCAAGGATTCTACTCAAAAACAGCCATACAACAATTATCTGAGAACTAAAAAATTCAGACCCCTAAAAAGTTAGTAATTAAAATACGATTAAATAAGTCATTATATAGTAAAATAACCAATTTATAATTGTTTAAAATTAAAATATCAGCAGTTTAGTAAAAATTTTTTCGCGAAGAAAAAAATCAATAGTGAAATAAAAAGAAATATGGTCTGTCAAAATCAAAAATAAAGACCAAAATAGATAATTTAGTAAAAAACAACAAATAATATCAATATTTAATTAAATTTTGACATGGTTTCTACAAGGTTAAAAAAAAATTAATCATGACTTTCCAAAAATTCATTTTGTATTTTAACAACTTCAGCACTTGTATCTGCTTCAGAATAGCTCTCAAGCAAATCATGATTTAGCTCTAAAAAGGTATGACCCCATTTAAATCCATCCAATAAATCTTTTGCTTCATCTTTAAATCGAGTAATATACAATGTAGCAGATATTGCTTCAACAGTTGACAATATACAGGCTTTTCCATAATTAACCGGATTTGTTGCAATTAAAAATGGTAGAGATCTGTGGTATTTTGATAAAGAAAAGAATTTTTTAGAACTTGACACTTCATTCCAGGAGCAGTCAAGTCCTACAATTCCTCTTCTTTCAACAAATCGATAATCTTCGTATGATACAGCCTTTTCTGCATATGGATTTAATACAATGGCTCCTGAAGGTATTCTGTTTATATTATAGACTAACCTGCATTTACCTAACTTTTCCATTTTAATAGATGTACATTTTTTTCTGTCACATTCATTAGCATGAAAAACTGTTATTCTCATTTTTGACCTTGTTGCTGTAATGCGGATCGGTTTCCAGCATTTATTTGATGAATTAAATCCATTTGTTTGTTGAAATCATCTTTTGACATTCCAAATTGTTCATGTATTGCTGGAACATTATTACTTTGTTTTAAATCAATGCTCTTGAGTAACGGTTCTATATATTTAACATAAGAATCACCAAATGTATTTAATGTGAAATTAACTTTAGTTAAATCAAATATAGCATAAATCACATATCCTTGAGATTCTTTTTGTGATTGGCAGATAATAATACCCATAGACTGATTTGTATCCTGTTTTGTTGTATTATTCACTGCAGGCATTGCTTCACCAAAGTATATATTCCAATCATTTCCATTATATGAACGATGATCTGGACCTTTTACTCCTTGGAAGTGATATATTTCCATTAATGAATTAGAATCATCCATAGTAGTTAAATTATAGGTTATATTATGCTCATTATCTTTAAATGAGGCTAAAAATGATTCATTCGTATTCACTTTTTCTACATTTCCTACAAATTTCCCACTCATAAACTCTGTATCAAATGGAGTTTTGACTTCATTTTTATTTAAAGCACCGCCAGCAAAAACAAAAGCAACAATCGCTATTACTACCACTACGATAACTCCAATAATTATCATGTTTTTCTTTTCCATTATTAGAACTCCGTAAATTTTTTTACAATTATATTTTATAATAAAAGTATTTAATATAACTTTACTTCAATATATTATTAAGTGATAAATATGAACCGTAAAGTTCGTGGAATTTTAATCGGTAGGATGCAGCCTATTCATAAAGGCCACATACAAGTTATCAAAAAGATATTAGAAGAAGTTGATGAGATTATCATCGGCATTGGCAGTGCTCAGTTGAGTCATGAATTAAAAAATCCATTTACTGCAGGTGAACGTATTGTTATGGTTTCACAGGCTTTAGCTGAAGAAAATATCCATCCGGGAAGATATTATATTATTCCAATGGAAGACATTAATTTTAATGCTATATGGGCTGCTCATGTTAAAATGATGACTCCTCCATTTTCAATTGTTTATTCGGGAAATCCCCTGGTTAAGCAATTGTTTGAAGAGGAAGGATATGAAGTCAAAAATCCCCCATTATTTGATAGACTCCGTTTATCAGGTAGCGAGGTTAGAAGAAAAATTTTGTCTGATGAAAATTGGCAGGATCTTGTAGCAAATTCAACAATTGAAGTCATTGCCGAAATTGAAGGTGTTAAAAGATTAAAAAATTTAGCCATTAAGGAAATCAGTGACCTATAACAATAGTTATATATCAGCATGATAAAAATAATAATGAGGTAATAAAATGGTTGTCAAAGTTATAGAAGCAAAAGAAGATAAAGTAACAATTCCGGATTTACTCAAAGATATAAAGAAAAATACTAAAATTGATTATTGTGGTGCTATTTTCACTTTCGAAGGAATAGTGCGTGGAAAAGAAGAAAATATGGATTTGGAAAAATTAATATTAAGCACACCAGATAAAGAAACAACAAAAAAAGAAATAGAAACAATTGTTGAAAATGCAAAAATTAAATATAATGTAGCTGAAATATCTGTTGTTCACTACATCGGCGAATTTTACACAGGAGACAGCTTATTTTTAGTAGCAGTATTAGGCAATCATCGTGGAGAAACCCTAGACGCATTAAAAGAAGTAATTGAAAAAGTAAAATACGATGTGGAATTTAAAAAAGAAGAAATATCCAAACAAGGAACTAAAACGATATTAGCTGGAGGATAATGTGGATATTACATTAATTATTAAATTATTAATACTATTTTGCGCAATTTATTTCACAATAAAACATTTGAAATTCATTATAGTATTAATATTACTCATAATAATTCTATTCATACTACCTAATTTTTTAGTCAATTCAAGTTTTATCTTAGGGTGAGACACAAGCTCACCATTTTAATTTTATCTTAATTTAACGAGCAATATCCATTAATTGTTTGTTTATATTTATATTAAAAAAAGAGTTTAAAAAAACTGGATTAATCCAGTTTATTTTCCAATTATTACTTCAGTAGATTTAATTAAAGCAGTTACATCGTCACCTTCTTTGAGACCTAACCTTTCAGCAGACTCTTTAGTAATTACAGCAGTAATAACATTAGGATCAGCTACTTCAATTTTAATATTAGCCATTACAGCACCTAATTCAACACCAGTTACTTTTCCTTTTAATTGATTTCTAGCACTGAGTTCCATATTTAACACCTTCAAATCTATTTACCAACAATAACTTCAGTAGATTTAATTAAAGCAGTTACATCGTCACCTTCTTTAAGACCTAACCTTTCAGCAGACTCTTTAGTAATTACAGCAGTAATAACTGAAGGTTCTGACACATCGATTTTAATATTAGCCATTACAGCACCTAATTCAACATTTGTAACTTTACCTTTTAATTGATTTCTAGCACTAAGTTCCATTAAAATCATCTCCATTTATTTGTATATTAATATCTTATATCGAATTGTATATAAATGTTTTGGTTTTTTTAAAATAAAGATTTTTAAAAACGATTACCGAAAATTATTCATATCGAAAGATAAAATAAAATAATTATATAAACAAGTAAAAATAAAATAAAAAAACATGAAAATAGAACTTGAATCAATAGGAATTATACACACCGAATTTACAGAAATTGAAGGAATGCCCATTCAACCTACTGGAGCAAAAGGTGTGAAAGGAAAACTTGTAATAAAAGACAAATATGTAGATGGTTTAAAAGATTTGGATGAGTTTTCACATATTAATATTTTATATTTACTACATAAAGTTGATGGATATTTACTTGAAGTAAAGCCTTTTATGGATATCAATACCCATGGAGTTTTTGCAACAAGATCACCAAAAAGACCAAATCGCATAGGTTCATCTGTTGTACAGATAGATAAAATTGAAGGAAATACAGTATACGTATCAAATATTGATGTTTTAAACAAAACACCACTATTAGACATCAAACCATATGTGCCTCAATTGTATGAGGATACAATTGAAGAGTTAAAAATAGGATGGTTTGAAAAAAATCACCAAAAAGCAAAATCACAAAAATCAGACAATAGATTTAAATAGGAAAGTTAGTTAAACTTTCCTTAAAAACCATTTTTTTATTCTAAATTATTAATTGCAGCTACTATTAACTGAATAGTAGATTCAACATCATCCATACTACATACACTTACAGGAGTGTGGATGTATCTTGTAGGAACTGATAAAACACCAGTTGGAATACCTTCACGAGTTAAATGAATTGCAGTTCCATCAGTAGTTCCGCCATCACTAACTTCTAATTGGTAATCAATATCGTTTTCATCTCCAGCTTTAGTTAATAAATCCCTAATAAATGGCTGAGTTAAAAGTCCACGTCCAGAAGCATCTGATAAAATGACCGCAGGACCTTTACCCATTACAACAGGTGCTTCTTCCGGCTTGATTCCCGGATGATCACCAGATAAAGTTACATCCAATGCAATAGCATAATCTGGATTTAATTTAAATGCAGAAGTTTTAGCACCTTTAAGACCCACTTCTTCTTGTACAGTTCCAACACCATAAACTGTAACATCCGCATCTACTCTTTTTAAAACTTCTATCATTACATAACATCCTACACGATTATCAAGTGCTTTACCCATGATTAAATTATTAGGATATTCTTCAAATAATGCATTAAAAGTCATTAAATCGCCAACAGACACCATTTTTTCTGCATCTTCCTTATCTTTTGCACCAATATCAATAAACATTGAATCATAATTGACAACTTTATTTTTCTCTTCAGGTTTTATAACGTGAGGTGGTTTTGAACCTATTACACCAATAACATCTTCACCAACACTGCTGTGAATGGTTACAGTTTGATTCATTAACATTTGATCATTAATTCCACCAATTTTTGAAAATAAAATATAACCATTATCATCAATATATTTAACCATTAATCCAATTTCATCCATATGAGATGCTAACATAATTTTAGGAGCTTTTTTAGAACCCTTTTTAGTAGCAATAATATTTCCTAAAGTATCACGTTCAATAGTATCTGCTACATCTTTTAATTCTCTTTCAATAATTTTAGCTATTTCATCCTCACCACTGGACACACCAGGTGCTAAAGAAAGTTCTTTCATTAATTTCATCTAATCACCATTTATTAATTTATAAATTTATATTATATAAAAATTATTTTAATGCCTTAATTCTATTTTTTGCCACATTTCTTACATATTCATTTTCATCACTTAAAGAAACATCTTTCAAGACTTTTATACTAACAATTTTTTTAACACAAGCTTCTCTCACTCTCCAGGATTTATCGTTTTGTAAAATATTAGTTAATACTTTTTGATTTCTAATTTTAGAAACACAACGTACATTAATATCTTCATGAATATTCTGTTCATAAATCTTAATAATTACCTCTTCATTATCTATTTTATTTAAAGCTTTAAGACTGAAATCAAGTTCCTTATTAGCTAAAATAATTTCAACCAATACTTTTATATCATCAATATTATCCAAGGTATCTTTTCTTACGGACTCCAATTTAGCTTCATGCAGTATCTTAACATAATCCTCTTCTGAAGTTATATTTTTCATCGCTTCCAGTGCAACGTCCTCATGTGTAGTGTTAATTGCTATTTTAACAAAATCATCCTGAGAATTCAAATTGGGATTTGTTACAGCATGAGACCTGACAAAAGAATCTTCATCAGTTAAAGCAATGTTAACAAGTTCATCAGTGTTTTTTATTTTTTTAACTGCAGTTTGTCGAGTGAACCTATCTGAATCATTTTTAGCTACTTCAATTAATACTTCATCATTATCAATTTTCTTAATAGCTTCACTTCTAACAACACTATCTTCATCATTTAATACTATTTGAGTTAATACATCTTCATCATCAATGATTTTAATTAAATCTAGTCTGACATCAGATTTTTTAGAGTTTAAAGCAATCTTGCTTAATAATTTTTTATTAGATATTTTTTCAAAAATGACATTCCGAATTTTTGCATTATCCTCTTCTTTTGCTATTTCAACTAACTTATCTTCATTTGATATTTTATTAATAGCTGCAAGCCTAACATCACCATCTGAATCTGTCATTGCAATCTTATATAAAATATCTTCATTTGTAAATGAATCTTTTAAAACAGCATTTTTTCTTATAACCTTGTCATTTGATTTAAAAACCAAATCTGCCAATATTTCCTCATCATTAATTTTTTCAAGGGCTTCTTTTCTATATCTTTTATCTATAGCATTGATTGCTATATCTTTTAGAGTTTCTTCATCTTCAACTTTATTAAAGATTTCTGTTGTTTCTTTAGATTTTTTCTGGTTAATTACCATTTCCGCTATGGATTTATTGTTTTCACCTAATCTCTCATAAGCAAAGCTTCTAACATCATAAAAATTAGAATTCAAAGCAGCATCCCATAATAATTTTTTATCTTCCAATTTATTTGCTGCAATTAACCTAATAGCACGGTCTTTAACATTCTTTGCTAAATCTAGTGCCACATACTGATTTGTAATACTATTTGCTGCAACTGCCCTTTCATTTCTGTTTTTATTTTTCATTGCAATTTCCTTTAATTGCAATTCAACTTCTGGAATTTCAGAGTCTTTAGGAATTTCTATTGACTTTTTTTCTTTTTTTTCTTCAGCTACTTTTTTATCTTTTTTATCTTTTTTAAAAATGTCAAATAAACCCATTTTAAAGCACCTATTCGTAATTAACCTCTTCATACATTTTCATGAGAAAATAAGCAAGAGAAATAATATCCTGTTTATTATGTTCAATTATTGGAATCATCGGTCCAATATTTCTCTCACTAAGATAAGAATTATAATAACCTGGAATGTATTGGCCTGGAACATCATCAATCCTTTCAATACCGAATTTATATTTTTCTATGGTTTGGAGTTGGCAATTAGGCAAATCATTCCTCCATAAGTATTTTGCAAAATACATTAAATCCAAATGAGCTAGATTAAAATCAACATCAATCCTATGGTAATTAAGCCTATTTTTTATAAATGGTACATCAAATGTTTTTCCATTAAAGGTTACATGAACTGAATTTTCATCCAAATGAGAAAAATAAGCATTTAAAACAGCAATTTCTTCATCCAAATCCCTTAGAAAATATTGTGAAGATATGATATTTTTTCCTTTTATTTCCGCAACCCCAATTAATATAATTGGAACATTTGAAAGGCCTAATGTTTCTATATCCATAAATTTAAAGTTTTCATAATCCGGAATACTGACACATTTGATTAAATTATCCTTACAGGATTTTCCATACTTATTCTGATTTAATAAATCAATGATTTGAGAAAATGACATGTCATCCATATTTTCAATGAAGATTTTTGCATTATGTTTATGAGAGTCATGTTCTAAAAGTGATTCTACTGTAGTAAATCCTTGTTTTTTTAGGTTTTGCTCAGTTTTAATTCCAATTTTCGGCAGTAATTTTAGATTATAATTCATTTGATTTTTAAAATTATTTTCAGCAAGTTCAAAATCAATTTTTTCCTTTTGAACAATTTCTAAAGTATCACCATATGGCGTTTCTATCACTTTACTTCCTTTTATATCAGTTAATTCCTTATTTTTATATTTTTCAAGAAGTTGTTCCTTTAAATCACTGTAATAAGCTGGTGAAACTTTCCTATATTCTTCAAATGAAAAACACTCGGAACTCGGTGAACTTTTTAATATTGACTTTAACATATAGTTTTCATGCTCTAAATCTTGCATCATTATATAATATATTATCACTTAAATATAAAAATTATCAATAAAACAAACTTGAATTTTTCTAAAATTATATATACTAAAAGATTAATAATATAATATTAGCTACTGAAAAGTAGCTTAGAAATGTAGATTAAAACAGCCAAACTTTAAATTCATTTCTCTAAAAAACTTGTTAAACAAGTACTTAGATAGGTAATGCCCATTACCTATCTAATATTTTAAAAATACTTTCTTTTTTTATAATTATCTTTAAAAACAATATACTAAACAATTTTTACAAAATTTAAGAAAACTTTATATGAATTTTTAAACATAATATTAATCTAAGAGGATTAATATGAAAATTAAATTAGGACTAATATGTGGAATATTAATATGGATTTTTACATATTTAATTTCAATGCTTGTTCAAGTATTTACATCGGACAATATGATATATAATAATTTAATCCTACCTTTAATTATCATTATAGTTACTGGATTTTTTGGAATAATCTATATTCGAAATGTAAATGAAGATGAACTAGTTGAAGGAATACTGGTTGGAATATTATTTATAGCAATTGACATTATACTTGATACGGTCTTTTTCGTAATCCTCCATAATAAAAACATATTATTTTCAAATTTTCTAGATCATATTATTTTAATGTCAATAATAATGCTAATAATAACATCATTTTTAGGTTATTTAGCCCAAATGAATATCGAATTAAAATAAAGAGGTAAAATATGCTATCAAAAGCTCATCCACGATATGAATCTTTAGTATTAAGAGATAAAATTGTAAAAGCTTCTAAAGAAGGTTATCTTGCAGATTCAGCAATGATTGCTCATGGAAGGGGGGAAGCATTTGATTATTTGCTTGGAGAAAAAACCACAACACATGCAAAAAGAGCAATGTATGTTACAGTGGCATTAATGATTTTATCAAAAAATCCTGTGATTTCTGTTAATGGAAATACAACCGCTCTGGCAATTGATGAAATTATTGAATTTGCAGAAGCAATAAATGCAAAAATCGAAATTAATCTGTTTTATAGAACTGATGAAAGAGTTGAAAAAATAACTGAATTATACAAAAATCATGGATATGGTGAGATACTTGGGTCTTTAGATGATGAAATAATGTATATCAATGAAATTAAAAATCCAAGAGCATCTGCAAGTAAAAGTGGAATTTATAGTGCCGATACAATACTAGTACCTCTCGAAGATGGTGACAGAGCAGAAATATTAGCCAAAAGTGGAAAAAATATAATCACAATTGATTTAAATCCACTTTCCAGAACATCAAAAATGTCTGATGTTTCAATTGTTGATAATGTTGTACGTGCAATCCCATTTATGACAAAAATCGCCAAAGATTTGGAGTCCCAAGATGAAGAACTACTTAAAGAAATAATAAAAGATTTTGACAATGAAACTAATTTAAAAGAATCATTAGAATTATTTAAAATAAAAGAGGATGTAAAATGAGAATAATAGGAGTATCCGGACTAGCGGGAGCTGGAAAAAGTTTAGTTTCTGAAGTTGCAACTGAAAGGGGATCAATTATAGTTAGTATGGGCGATATCATACGAAAAGAAGCTAAAAAACGTAACGAACCATCAAAGGAAACTGCTAAGACCTTAAGAAAAGAGCATGGACCGTACATAGTTGCTGAGTTGACAATAGAAGAAATCAAAAAAATCATAGCAGAAGGGTTCGACTCAGACATAATTGTAGAAGGCATTAGAAGCCAGGACGAAGTAGAGTTATTTAAAGAACATTTTGATAATTTCATTATTGTTTCAATATTTGCAAACCCAAAATTACGCTTTGAAAGAATTAAATTAAGACAAAGAGAAGATGACACAACAGATTACAAAGTATTTGCTGAAAGAGACCAAAATGAATTAGGTTTTGGAATTGGAAATGTCGTTTCTCTTTCAGATAAAATGATAATTAATGAAAGTGATATTGAATCATGCAAAAAAGAAATAGCAAAGTTTTTAGAAGAATGTGATATTTAATTACTTTTCTTCTAATATAGCATCTTCAATAATATATAAACCGCTATCAACATTCCATATAATTTTATCTTTAATGATTTTTAATCTTTTTTTAAAAATGGGGCCATCCAAAACTAATGTTTCGGCCTCACCGCCTTCAAATGCAAGATTAAGGCCAATTTTTTCGTTTAGCTTAATTAAATCATCAATGCATTCATCATCGATTTTTCGACCTAACCATTTTTCATCCAAGCCATATGCTGAAACACCACTAATTATAACATCAAAACCAAGAGATACAATCGTTCGCATATAATCCAATTCATTTACATGCCAATAAGGAGAAATTGCCTTTAAACCAACTTCATCAGCCAATTTTTCAATTCTTGATTTTTGATAAGTGGAATAAAGTGCACCAGTGTATATGGCTTCTATCCCTAAAGATTTCAACTTTTCAAAGCCCACTTTCAAATCATCAAGTTCCTTTTCTTTTATCCCATCAGTTTCAACACTAATTATGGGAATATCCATTGCTTCTGATTGTAAATCAGTGAGGTGGATGTTAGGGACATGAAACATATATGATTCATCATTAGCAGATTTCATAGAAAGCAAATATTTAACATCCTCACCATTTTCTAAAGCATTATAAACAGCCATAGTACTGTCTTTACCACCAGAAAATAATACTGCAACTTTCATATTATTTATCTTTTCTTTTTACGTAAGAATCTATTAAATCTTCTTTTACCAACAACAACTGATTCATAAAAAAGACCTAAAACAGCAACAAGAACTCCAATACCGCCGCAGACAATTACAAACTGAGTATTTGAAGCCATAGTAGTATTGGAATGATCAACACTATCCTGAATAGAACCTTCCATACTGGATGGAACAATACCTTTTGTAAGTAATTGAGATTTAACTTGGTCATAAGCTGAAGAGGATATGACTATCTTAGCATGAACCTGCGCATAATTAATGGGTCCATCAAAATTATCTTTATACCAAGCTGAAAACGTTTTTAGAGCATCGGATGACGAATAATTATTCAATGCAATGTAAATCGTCCCTTCAGTTTTGTTAATTGTATAATTTTGAAAATGAGGATCCATATTTGGTATAGAACTATTGAAAAATTCATATTCCCGATCGTTAAATGACCACAGAGGAATAGTAACCCCAGTTTCTTCCAAACTTTTAAAACCTTCAATTTTAGACAAATCACTTCTCATTTTATTAATATCTGTAGATGATGATAAATCCAGATATAAAGTCTCCTGATTACCAGGAGTAACTTTTTCAATAGCAGTCGCAACTTCAGGCACATCCGAATAAATAGGCGTTAAGAAAAACGCTCCTCCCAATGCACCAATGAAAAAACCAACACCCAATATTAAAAGCATCTCTTTTTTTGACATGAACGGTTTTAGCATAGCTATTGAAAAAACGAATACCATCATTATAATAAATAAAACTAAATAAACAATAGTAATTATAATATCCATTTAATCCACTCATTAATTAAATATGGTTAACTATCTACCTAATTACTATTATAAGTTTCTATTAATATTTCTTATAGATTATCATTTTTTCATCATTTACTGGCCATTCCACAATAATTTTATTTTCACCTTTATCCAAAAATAAACTTCCCCTATTAAGATTAGAGTTATAGTTTAATTTAAAATCTTTGTATTTTCCATCATTCAACTTATAACTTGAAGATAGATATGAATTTGATATTTTAACATTGATAGGTTCATCTAAAGTCAAATAAACAGTTTGTTTTGATCCCTGACCTTCAGAATAAACCAAGCTTATTGCATTGGATAATTTTGAAAGTTCAGCCTTGACATTTAAACTATTTGATACATCCATCGAATTTTCAAGAACCATTTCAGCCAAAGGTAATGTAAATGCAATTAAAAGTATAATTGAAACTGCAAATATAAGTAAATATTCTAAAGAAACCTGACCATTATCTTCATTAATCATTTAAATCACAAAAATTATATTTTTTAAAATTAACATTGATAAATCCCCATAAAAAATAGCTATTACTAATCCAACCAATATCGCAGGAACATATGGAAAACCTAATTTTATTGAGATTTGATTTGAAATTATCTTTTGAGCATTCATTATCTTAAGTAAGTACATGTCATCTTTTGTTATTCCACCAGCAGTGAGCGTTTTAAAATAATATTTTGACAGATTATCATCACTTTTAAAAACTTTTAGATTAGTCTTTTTATTGCTTTCAATTAATTGTTTAACATAATCATTGTCAAAATAAAAATTATTTATCATCATTCCTTCTTTTAAATCAGCAACATTAATGTGTTTATTAAAACTTGAATCCATTAATAGTTTTAAGCTTTTATAATTGAAAAATCCTTTAAATACTTCAATATTTTCGTCAAAAACATTATTTTTATTTATTAAATAAATTAACAATAAAATTAAAAATGGAAATGAAACCAGTATACTGTTTAACATTACTGTAAAAGAAAATGGATAGAATGACAGTAAAGGAGAATTATTCAAAAAGGATATATTTATGCCAAAGGGTATAACTGCTGCAATTGATGAGAATAATTTTACATCACCACCACCCCATATATTTAATTGCCATAACATTAAAGTTATGATATATGTTATAGAATATGAAATAATTGAAAAGAAAATGAATTTAATGTTACTTGTTATTATTGTTAAAATTAAATTCGAAGCAAAACCAAAAGCTGTCAAAATATAATTTAATCTGTTTGGAAGAAATCCCTTTTTAATATCATAAAAACAAAAAACAATAGAAAAAATTAAAGTAATAATTATCTGAATTAAATAAATACCATCTAAAATCATGTTTAAAACTTTTAAAAAAGTAGTATATTAATTAGATAGAAATTAATCCGGTTATAAACAATGAAAAGGTAAAATTATATGGGGCGGTTATAATATATAAAAAAGTAAAAAAAGTTAATTTTTAGAATACTCATAGATAGCTTCTAAAAATGATTTGAATAATGGATGTGGCCTATCAGGCCTTGATTTGAATTCTGGATGGAATTGACAACCTATAGCCCAAGGATGATTCGGAATTTCAATAATTTCAACTAAGAAATCATCTGGACTAGTGCCTGAAATAATTAAACCTTTATCCTGAAGTTCTTTTCTATAATCATTGTTAAACTCATACCTGTGTCTGTGACGTTCTTCTATATCAACTTCACCATAAGCTTCATAAGTCTTAGTGTCTTTAACAATTTTACAATCATAAGAACCTAAACGCATAGTTCCACCCATATTTTTGATTTTCTTTTGCTCTTCCATCATATCAATAACTGGATAAGCCAAATTATCATCAAATTCGGAACTGTTAGCATCAGAATAACCATTACGTCTTGCAAATTGAGTAACCATTGATTGCATACCTAAACAAATACCAAACAACGGAACATTATTTTCAATAGCATAATCAACAGCATCTAATTTTCCTTCAAATCCACGTTCACCGAATCCTCCAGGAATTAAAATACCATCAAAACTTTTTAAAATATTTTCATCAAGTTTTTCAACATCAGAACTTAAATATTCAATATTTGCTTTAACACCAATGTTGGCAGCTGCATGCTGAAGAGATTCTCTAATACTAATGTAAGCATCCTCTAATTCTACATATTTTCCGACAATACCAATAGTTACACTAGGATCTTTAATTTTTAATGAATCAACAACTTTAGCCCAATCATCTAATTTAGAAGAATCTGCTTTGATATCCAAACCAATCCTATTGACAATTAATTCACCAATATTTTTTTCTTCTAAAACTAATGGAACCTCATAAATAGAACCTGCATCAGGAGTATTGACAACAGCATTAACATCTACGTCACAGAAGTGAGCGACTTTGGCTAAAAGAGCATCATCAATGTGTACCTGTGACCTGCAGACAATAACATCAGGATTGATACCCATACTCCTCAATTCTTTAGTGGAATGTTGAGTAGGTTTAGTTTTAAACTCACCGGCAGCATTTAAGTAAGGAATGAAAGTAACATGAACGAACATGACATTTTTAGAACCTTCTTCATTACGCAATTGTCTTAAAGCTTCCAAAAACGGTTGACTTTCAATGTCCCCAACAGTACCACCAAGTTCAATTAAAACAACATCATAATCCTTTTTCTCAGAAGTTTCCCTAATCATCTCCTTAATACGATTAGTAATATGGGGAATTACCTGTACACATTCACCCAAATATCCTCCTTCTCTTTCTTTTTTAATAACTGATTCATAAACTTTACCTGTGGTAATGTTACAGAAACCTTCAAGTTCAACATCTAAAAATCTTTCGTAATGACCTAAATCCAAATCAGTTTCCATCCCATCATTAGTAACGAAAACTTCACCATGCTGGTAAGGATTGAGGGTTCCTGAATCCCAGTTTAAATAAGGGTCTATTTTGATAGCAGACACTTTTAAACCATAAGATCTTAAAATTCTACCCATAGATGCGGAAGTAATTCCTTTACCAATAGAACTAACAACTCCGCCAGTAATAATGATATATTTTGTCAGAAAAATCCTCTCCATTAGTAATTATTAATATTATAAATATAGTATTTTATAATATATAAAATCATATAATTACAAAAATATTACATTAAAGTTTTAGGAGAATTCATGAATGAAAAACAAATATGATGTAATAATAGCTATATTACTTGTCATTTTATGCATTGGGATAATTCTTGTTGGTACACAAGTATTTACCAGCAGCAATAGCGATAATTCAATAATATCAGGCAGCAATGCAACTTCCAGAGAAATAATTGCAAATTCAACAGATGACCCTGGCACTGTTGAAGTCATAAAAAATATTGGAAATCCAAACGGTGAAAAAATAGCCTATGTGGTCGGAGTCCATCCTCTGGAACATGAAGTCCATGAAACATTAGTCAACATACTTCCAAAAACGTCCAATCTTAATTACAACTACGATATCTACATAATTAATGTAACAAAGAATGTTGGCCATTACGGAGAAGGTTATTCAGATCAAAGTGACCCCGGAAGACAGAACGGACAAAATCTAGCATACAAATACGTTTATCCAAAGATTGTGAATGGAAGCTATAAGGCGACGATTGATGTGCACTCAAATATAGGAGCATATCCATACAAAACATTTGTATTCAGCCCAGTAAATGAAGGTTTGGGTGAAAAATATGCATCAGATGTAGCAGGCAAATGTGAAAACATTAGCTATTACTCACCAGAATCAACAACAAGCGGCCCATATTTAACAATACCCTTAAATGAACATGGAATACCTGCATTTTATTTTGAGGAATATAGTTTTGCAGACCAAACAACAAAAGATATGCATATTAAAGAATTGATTAAGGCTGTTGACAGTTTGAAATTTTAAAATAAACAATATTAAGAAGAAAATCAAAATTTACTAATCTAAAGGAATTCTATTAATAATCCTTTGATTAGTCTATTTTGCACCTAAAATTCGACAAAACTTTTCTGTCCTAATATCTTCGCTGCCACATCAGGGACATTTAATTTCATCCTCTTTAACTTAGAGCCACATTCCCGACAAATTCCCCTACAATAAACTCTCTTAAATTTTTTTATAACATTTTAATGAATTCCTTTACAAATTCATCACAGAAATCCCAGTTATGCTCACCTTCAGCTCCAACAAAAGTGGCATCAATATCATTGGACTTTAAAAACTTGTAGAAATCCGCATTTTTCTCAAACAGAAAATCATCAAGTCCGCAGTACATATATATTTCAGGAATGTCATCACAGTTTTCAATCAAGTATTTCGGATCCTTATCAGAGCCCTTAACCTCATCCAAATTGCCGAAAACTGATTCATAAAAAGGTTTGGAGTACAATACATTATGATTGTCACCATAATCAACAATATCATCTGTTATCAGTGCGGCAGATATCATTCCTATCTTTGAAAAGTTTTGATAGTATTTCAAACCATTTCTGATGGCTCCGTAGCCCCCCATTGAAAAACCTGCAATGAAAGTATCTTCCCTTTTATCTGACAAAGGAAAAATATTTCTTGTAATGTCAAGCAATTCCTGACCCACATATTCACCGAAAAGTCTATTGGAACCATAATCATCCAGATAAAAGCTGTTTTCTCCACATGGAATTACAATAGCTATGCCATTGTCTTCTGCAAACTTTTGAATTGAAGTATTTGCCAGGAATATATCATCACTTCCATAAAGGCCGTGAAGCAGATATAAAGTCTTATACGGCTTTTCAACAATATCTTCAGTATCATTTAAAAAATGCAAATTATCTGCCGGCAGTATTACACTTATTGAAGTCCTCCTTTGAAGACTCCTGCATTTAATGTCTCCTCTAAAAAGTACCATATCAACACCATTTTAAGTCCATAAGTCTGTGATGAAAATTTTTTGCATCATCTGCTTTTCAAATCCGCAATTTTCATAAAATATCAAATTCATGAATATCCTTGTAAATTAATCATGCTTCTAATTTCACATTAATATATCTGATTTCAACAGCTAATATATATTATACCGTCCTATACTCTGTCCATTTATCTGAAAAATACCTGTAAATATAAAGGGCAGCCCTTACATACCAGTCTATAAACATTGCAATCCATGTTCCAAACACACCTATACCCAGCCAGTCAGCTATGACATAGGATAAGGCAATTCTACATGTAAACATCACTGCCAGACTTATATACATTACTGATTTTGAATCTCCAGCTCCCCTGAATGTTGCAGGCAATGTAAATGCAATAGGCCAAATTATAATTGCAAAAATACCATGCCACACAATCATTTCAAATGCCATCTGAGCGGTTTTTGCGGATAAACCATAAATATCTAATAAAAACGGCAGCAATGCAAAAATAATAACATTTATTATGATATGTGAAATGAAAACTATCAAAATACATTTTTTATTGTAATATTTTGCCTGTTCATAGTCATCCGCTCCGACACATCTTGAAATTACTGCAGTAAGACCCAAGTTAATTGCAAAACCAGGCAATACTGAAAATACCGCAATTGCATAACCCACGGAGTTTGCAGCTATGGCCATCGTTCCAAAGGTTGAAACAAGACTCAATACCAAAATACGACCTAACTGAAAAAGACCGTTTTCTATTCCATATGGAATGCCTACATTCAATACATTTTTTAAAAGCAGCCAGTCAAACTTATGCCTTAAAGTCCTTTTAATGTGGAGCAGGTAATTTTCATCCATAATAAAATACAATAATATAATAGCTACTAAAAATCTTGCAATTACCGTTGGAATAGCTACGCCTTCAACACCCCATCCCAGATAATAGATACAAAAGGCATTACCGATGATATTTAAGATATCACATATAAACATTACCTGCATTGGCAGAAAAGCATTGTTGGTCGTTCTAAAAATAGCTGCACCAGAATTATAAATTGCAATAAACGGGATTGAAAGAGCTACAATCAATAAATACATATTAGCCGTATTCCACACGTCAGCTTCAATCTGACCGAATAAGACTGTTATTAGAAAATGTCTTGCAAAAAGGACAATCAGCATGAAAAATGATGATGAAATGGCTGAAAACCATATCAATTGATTTGAAGCATCTCTTGCCTTATCAATATTTTTGTCTCCCAGGTATTGGCCTGCAATTACAGCACCTCCTGTTGCAAGAGCTGAAAAAGAAAAAATCAATAATTGCATTAAAAAATCAACAAGGGACACACCTGAAATTGCAGCCTCTCCTAAAGAGGCCACCATTATGGAATCAGCCAGTCCCACAAAAAATTCTAAAGCTTGCTCTATAAGCAAAGGAATAAACAGATAGAACAATGCTTTATTAGAAAATAAATAACCTTCAGGTGTTTTGAATATATTCATTTTCACCTAATAAAGTTAGTTTTTACTTTAGGAATATCAGTTGGCTTTATACCTTCATTTTTTCCAACTTCAATACATCTTAGGAAGAATGCCATATTATGGCCCAGTTGTCTCATGGTACATAGTCCTTCTTCATCCTGCAATACTTCTTCAGGAGTGTTTCCATGAACCATATTCCAGTAAGTAGATGAAATGATTGGCATCTGTGTAATTCCCAAATACTTATTTAACTGATCATAGGTTGCAGTGGTTCCGCCTCTTCTTGCAGAACATACAACAGCACCCGGCTTGCGAGTGAATAATCCTCCGTTTGAATAGAATACCCTATCCAAAAATGATGTAATCTGTCCACTTGCAGCAGCATAATAAACCGGAGATCCGAATATAAATCCATCTACTTCACCGGCTTTATCTGTAAATTCATTTACAACATCATCAAATGTACATTTTCCAATTTTTCTACATCTGCCACATGCAATACAGCCACCAATGGCTTTAGTACCTATCCAGAATATTTCTGTTTCAATGTCGTTTTCGTTTAATGTTTTAGCTATTTCTGATAATGCAGTGTAGGTACATCCTTCTTTATGCGGACTTCCATTTACCAATAATACTTTCATATAATCACCTTTAAAATTCATTTATCATTCTATATAATAATTTATAACCTTCTTGTTTTTCAATAGAGCCTGTTTTAACGCCTTCTTCATCAAATGATGTGCATTCATCACCGGTTTTATCTGATGAATATATTACAAGAGGTACATCATCACGAGTATGAGTTCCAATGGATATTGGTGTTGGATGATCAGGCAATATTGCTGCCTTAAAGTCCTGGCCTTCCAAACTGTCAATTACAGGACCAACAATAAACTCATCAATTCTCTCAATTGCTCTTACCTTTTCATCAATCAATTGAGCATGACCCGCTTCATCAGGCGCTTCAATATGTATGAATAAAACATCATGATTTTTTAAAGCTTCAATCCCGTATTGGCCTTTTGCTTTATAATCCGTATCAAAAAATCCTGTGGCACCAGGTACATCAATAACATCCAGATTGGCGAATACTCCAATTCCTTTAAGCAAATCAACACCAGTTATTACAGCACCAGTTAAACCATAAGTTTCTTTAAAATCAGACAGTTTTGGTGTCGGCCCTTGTCCCCATAACCACACCATATTTGCAGGATTTTTTCCTTCAGCAATCCTTTTTTTATTAACTTCATGGTCTTTTAAAACATCCTGTGCTTCATACATAATGTTTTTTATTTTAACTGCCAAATCCTCATTCCATGCAGTGTATTCACCTAAATTTTCACCTGAAATGTCATGTGGAGGAACAGTTTCGAGATTTGCCAAAACATCAGCATCCTCTTCATTGTCACAGGAGTATACAAATAGATGTCTGTAGCTTATGCCTGCATAGAATTTACCTTTAAAACCGTCATATTTTTCTGTAAAGTACTCATTTAAAGCATCCATTAAAACAGCTGCTTCTTCAGATGTGATGTGTCCTGCATTAAAGTCTTCCATCATGTCATCCTTTTCCGTTATGGTGTTGCATCTGAAGATAATGTCTGTTGGCTTTGTATCAATGCCGACGCTACCCGCTTCAAGAGGCCCGCGACCAGTATAAAAATCAGCAGGATTATAACCGAAAATACTCATATTTGCAACATCAGAACCCGGAGTGTATCCGTCAGGGACATTATTTGTAAATCCCCCAAATCCATTTTGAGCTAACTTATCAATATTGGGGGTCCTAGCTACCTGAAGTGGAGTTTTTCCATCCAATTCATCAATAGGATAATCACTGGAACCGTCAGGAATAAAAATAACATATTTCATATTATCAAAATCCAAAAAAAAATGAATGGAATTAGTATTTATCTTTTAAAATACTAATTACATCAGTTAACATCGCAGATGCAGTTTCAAGGGAACCTGCACCAAGACCCATAACTGTTACATCACCAGCTAAATCAGTTTTAATTGTAGCCATGTTTAAAGTTCCAGAAACATCATAAGTACTTCCTTTTTTAACTAAACGAGGAGAAACTTTTAGAGTATTTGGTGAAACTTCAGCTATTAATTTAATTAAATAGCCATCTTTATCAGCAAGATTAATAGCATGAGAAGTAATATTGGAAATACCATTAACCTCAACATCATCATAAGTAGCATCAATTCCTAAAAGAGAATTAGCTAAAATTACAGTTTTACAAGCTGCATCAATACCTTCAACATCTTGAGTAGGGTCAGTTTCAGCAATACCTAACTCCTGAGATTCTTTTAAAGTAATATCATAAGTTGAACCTTCTGAAGTCATTCTTGATAAAATATAATTTGTAGTACCATTTAAAATACCTATGATTGACTTAATACCACAGGATGAAAGTGTTTCACGAGAGAAGTTAATAATTGGCATTGCTCCACCAACACTAGCTTCGTATTTAAATTCAACACCATTATCCTCTGCAGCTTTGGTAATTTCTTTGAATTTAATTGCTAAATGTCCTTTATTAGAAGTTACAACATCTTTTCCTTGTTTAAATGCTTTATGTGTTAATGATAAAGCCGGTTCAGCAGTTTCAATATTAGTAGGAGTTGCTTCCATTAATAAATCATATTCAACAGCATCCAAAACATCAAGACCAGACACCTCAGACCCATAATCAGGATAAGAAGACAATTTACCTTCACTATTTTTACTATGGATAAGTAGCATTTCTTCCAAACCATCTTGATTAATAGCAGAAGAGGATGAATCTGCAGCAGCTACAACTTTTAACTCAACACCATATTTATCTTTAATCATAGCTTTTTTTAATGCAATTGATTGGGCAATACCTTGACCCACTGATCCAAATCCCATTATAATAATTTTACATTCTTTCATATTATCACTAAACTTCATTAATCATAAGTAAATCTTTTTCATCAGCAATTTTTTTAACCTCATCAAATGCAAATTGCTTCTTACCATATGCAACTTCCAAATTAATTAATGCAGTGGATTTATCCTCACCATCTAATTTAATATCAAATCCAACAACATAAATACCGTCTAAAGCATTAATTTTATCTGTAGTATCTCTGACATCCTTATCAACAATATGACCAATTAAAATAGTGCTAATAAATTCTTTATTAATAACACCATCTTTTTCAATGATATCAACTCCCAATTCATTGAATCGGTCAATTACTCTGTTAAGGTTTTCTTGTTCACCTTCCAAAGTAAGTTGAACTGGAATTTTACCATTTTCATTTTTAGAATCTCTTTTATGAATAACAGTTACTAAATTAGCACCAAGTCCACTAATAGGTTCTAAAACAGAAACTAACTGTCCAGGAACATCTAAAAGCTCAAGAACTAAGTTCATTCTCATAATAAATCACCTAAATTATATCCAATCAGCCTTTTTAACTTTAAGATTACCATCTTTATCAATGTGAGCATTCCTTAAAATTTTTTCAGGATTTTTCTCATGAGGTACATCTTCACGAGTTAAATTTAAATTATCAGTAATATACCAAGTTTCCTCTGAATCAGGAATGTTATCTAAAGTTTTTGAAAATTCATCTATAATTTTTTCAGCATCTTTTTCGATTGACATAAAAACTATACTCCTACTAATAAATAATATAAATAACTATGTTTTTCAATACATATAAATTTAAAGTTTAAATAAGGATTTTTAAAATTTTTGTGAGTGTTGGAAGAAATTATTTGATTTTGAACATTTTTTATTTTCCCCATTTTTTATATTAAGACTTTGTATAAATCTATTTTATAGTTGTATTTTAGATTATATTTCTTCATGTTTTCTTATTGCTGTAATTACTAATTGTGTATCGAATTTTAAATCTTTTTGGGCTGAAAATGGAGTATTAATCTGATGTCCACTTTAATGAATATAGTTTTTACGCAGTTTTTCGCCTAATTATTACAAAATATTTGTTTGCTATACTTGTGCTTTCAATTTTTGAAGCAGGTTACTCATTTGTAGATGTTTTTTGGGTATCTCAGATGAACTCAGAATCATTTTTTGCAATAGGTGTTGCAGTACCTTTGGTTACATTAATTGGGAATTTTGGAAAGTCTCTTGGTGTCGGAACTAATTCTTTAATTTCCAGAGAAATTGGTGAAGGAAAAATTGATAGTACTTATAATTCAATTTTGCACGGTATTATAGCATGTTTTGTAGTAGGATGTATTATCATTTTATCCACAGCATTTTTACCAAATATTTTGATTTTAATGGGTGCAACATCATCTGTGGATTTATCGATGCAATATTTGACTCCAATATTTTTATGTCCATTTGTTTTTCTTTTTTACAACTTGTTTGTAAGTACTTTACAGGCAGAGGGAAATTCCAGAACAACCACTATCATACTTATTTTTACAAATATTCTTAATTTAATTTTGGATCCTGTTTTTATTTTTGTTTTTAACTGGGGAGTGATGGGTGTTTCATGTGCTACAATATTATCCTCCTTAGTAACCACTATTTATTTATTATATTAGTATTTAAGTGGTAAAACAAAGGTTATTTTAAATTTTAAATATTTTAAACCAGGAATTCTTTATCAAATATTTATTGTAGCTATTCCAAATTTTTTAACTGATAGTTTAAGCTGTATTCTCAGTTTGTTCTTTAATAAAATTTTAATTTTACAGCTTGGCCAAATTGGGGTCTTGCTTTATTCAACAGGGATGAGAATTCAATCTTTAATGGTGTCTCCTCAAAAAGCATTTAGTAGAGCGTTATTAACTGTTAGTGGACATCTATACGGTGCAAATAAATTAGATGAATTAAAATGGATATATACTTATGTACTTAAAATTTCTATATCAATTGCTTTAATTACATCTGTAGTTTTCTTCTTCATTAGGGATTATGGATTTGCTCTATTTTCAGTTACTGGTGCGGAAACTTCTGTATTTTATATTGCTCTTGCCGCCATTATACTTATTATCCCATTTTCTGAAATTTCAGAAATGTCAGAAAAAGTTTTGGATGGTATGGGAAAAAGTTATTATGCTTTAGTTTTAACTGTCGGCATCATTATATATGAAATTTTACTAGTATCTTTATTAGAGCCAATATTCACTTCAGGATTATGTGTTTTGCTTGGAATACTGATTGGAGAAGTTACTTTGGCTATTATTTATTATGTTATATTTAGACATCTCGCTAAAACACATGGAAAAATTAAAAAGCCAAAAACCATATACGGTTACTCTTTTGAACCTCTCCGGCTTGTAGAAGCCGGAGATTCTTAGGCCATGCCTATTTTTTCGTCAAAGCATTTCCATTCATAATAATATGTGGATTTTCCTTGACTATTAGGCATGAAATCTACTAAGCATAG
>Ga0310695_10001360_pt1 | contig 58430 bp, 55 predicted proteins | sample RumenRJG_04DNA_FD_203882 | JGI IMG/M metagenome (GOLD analysis project Ga0310695, IMG submission 203882) | Bovine rumen microbial communities from Lethbridge, Alberta, Canada - RJG_04 (v2) (version 2) | ecosystem: Host-associated > Mammals > Digestive system > Stomach > Rumen | place: Canada...
GGTGACAGATGAAAAAGATCCAATGAAATGTTACGGTTACTGGAGACCGGATGAATCTCAGAAAGGAAAATTGGAAAATGGCAATGACAATGTACAAAAGATATGAGAAGATCGAAAAGCCACTCGTAGAGCTGGCTAAACAGATCAAGAAATCAAAGGCAAATGATGAGAATATCAAGAAGGGCATACAGCTTATCCTCGGTGAGGAAGCTAATGCCGTAGCATCCTATTTAGAGGATGTACTTGGATTTGATTCCGAATATGCTCTTCCTGCAATGAGAGTGGACAAGAGAAATCTAGGACACAAGTCTGAACCAGATATGCAGGAAGTTGAGAATAGGATCAGTGACATGGATGAGTGCACTGATCTCATTAATATGATCACTTCATTCTTACCACCAGGAGCTTTAATAGTTGCATCACAGGCAGAACATTATTCGATAATGGGTGAAATTCTTGAAGCGTATAGAGCTAAGAACTTCATGGCTGTAAAAGAATTGATCTGTGCAAACTGGAAAACTGCAGAAACTACAGCACCAGAGAATTCTACAGATACAGCTCCTGAAGAAGATGAAGAGAAGGAAGATGATATCGGTTATGACATCACTGACTTCACTGAAGAAACTAAAGAAGAGGATATTAAAAAGTTTACCAAGTTAGCAGTAAAACATGATAGAGAGGCCATCGAAGATGGTTGGTGCTATACTGCAGCCGGGGTATTCACTGGCGTTCTTAAGGCCGATATGGCCAAAGAAGAGTTTGACAACATGTTGGAAAATAAAACGATAGCCATCGAAGCTATCAAGGCTTATCTTAATTGCATGGATTTTGTCGAACTTGATGAGCGCATGCTCAAATCTGAGTTCGATAAGAACATCAGAAGAGTAGAATATCTTATCACTGAACGTAGACATGAAGAAGCACTGAAAAGTCTCAAAGACTATATACCTCGGGCAACAAAAATGGGCACATTCGATGTTGAAGATATGCTCAATTATATTTTCAGTAATATTCTCGATGTACCAGAAGAATGCACCATTGATTATGCAGATGAACATTTTGCAGATATCATAACAATGACAATGTCGATATTAAATGAGATAGATGTAAATTCCATCAATGTCGATAAAAAGATTGTCGATGAAACCTTGACGAAAAGGGTGAATCAGGAGGCTGATTGCTAATGGATAACATCCCTCTTCAAATAGCACAAGCCGTAGCAGAGCAGAATGGGTATAAAAGCCCAGAAGACGTAAAATTACTATGCTGCTATGACTTGTTTGACGGTCATCATTATGCCATAACTGATTGGCATCTGTGGATCAAAGATCGTGAGACTGATGTAAAGCCAACACCAGTCAGAGCTAGAGATAAGTATGAAGAAATACTTGAAAAGTATCGAAACATATTTAAACAAACCGATCTGAATGTAGTGATCAATCTCGGAGACATCGTAGATGATGAATTCTATGAATTCTTCTCTAAAGAAGAACAGATTGCCATCTTCGATGAAATGTTTGGAGATACCGATTGCTACAAAAAGTTCCTGATTAAAGGGAATAATGATCATTGGGATCATGAATTCCTTTATGAAAGATATGGCTGGATAATGGTTGATGCAATATACTGTGAAGAGTATATTCTCTCACATCTGCCATTAAATCTGCAGAAATACGGTTTAGAAGAATTCACCAATATACATGGACACTACCATGGAACTGGAATCTACTGGACCGTACCATTTACACGTCACCTCGATTTATGGACAATCGAAAGAGATCCATTCAAGATTGACAAATGTGATATATCGGAAGCGATAAAAGATAAATCGGAAGACATCAAAGATGTTTTCCATTTGGGATTAAAAACAAAGGCAGATTTCACAGCATACCGTGGTGTATACAAGTATGATAATGAAATTTGACAAAAAATCAAGGGGTATGATATTGATGGATATAATAACGGATTCATTAGAAACACTGGCAGAAGAATTTCAAAACAGACCTTTCACACTCATGTTATTAAAGGCTTATGTAAAGTATCCTATGTATACAGATACTAAGCTTGCATTAACATGTATGAAAGAAAATGAAAAGGAAGTACAGAATCTTCCTTTAAAACAGATCGAGATGGATTATGATTACTTCACAAAGTTATCTTCCGAAACTCGTGAAGCATATCGTAAAATCACTCTTTAAATAGATTATGGATGGGCTCCCTATGGGAGCCTGTCTATTTTATGTTTTATTTAAGAATAGGAGGAACTGTAATGAGTTCAAGAAAAAGAAAATCTTTAGGTATTGGTAATGGTATTGCAGCATGGTTCGGTGATAAGGTACAGAAAATTCCAAATGGAATAATCTTTGTCGCTGCTGTTTTGAGTATGATATTCAAAGGCTGGATACTGTCCGAATACAATGGTCTTGTATCAAAGATCGTTAGTTCTGGTATTACAATGACATTATTCAAAACATTAGTAATGATTAATGTCGGTGTACTCATTGCTGATAGATCGAATATGTTGACAATGAAGTCACTATCGACAAAGTTAGTCAATAAAGAATATGCTAAAATTACTCAGCGTTGTATCAACTCGAAAGTATCGGCGATTAATGAAATCACCACTGGTAAGATTACTGATACCATCAGAGAACTTGTCATGTTCAAATGGAACAATGTATCGTATATCTTTAATATGATACCATGTATTATACCATTCTCAGCGTTAATCATTAAGGAATGGAAATACAATAAAATCATGACATTTGTATCCATTCTTGGTGTTGCATTATCAGCTATATTGGTATTATTAAATGAAAAGGTGTTTGGTTGGAGTAAACAAGCAAAGGATGCTAAAGGTAAACTTAGATCTGTGACTACTGATAACTTCATGAATCTTACAACTTTTAAATTCATACATGAAACAAACTTCCCGATGGTTCGACTCATCAGAGAACAGTGTAATTGTTTCAAGTATGAAATGAATGTTGTTAAGATGTTCATATATGGTTTATCATTAGCAGCAATGTGGACACCTACATTGATAAATGTATATCTCGGTAGAGGTGACATCGAAATTGTCGCATATATACTTATGACTGATTATATTCTTCAGAATGTATCTGGTCAGATAGTTAACTATGTTGACAATAAAATTGAAATCAATTCATCCGAAAAGGTATTAGAAAACCTTAAGGGTGATGATGTTGGTGAACACATTGAATTCCATGGAGAAAGATCTCTCGATGGATGTTCATTCAAACATGTTGAAACTATAAATGAAACAATTTATCAGGAAGAACATAAACGAGAAACAATCTTCCGAGTAGATAAATTTACCCTCAAAGAAAATAAACGTTATCTCGTAAAGGGTAAAAGTGGTGAAGGCAAGAGCTCATTCTTAGCATGGCTCGCCGGAATGCTTGTTACTATTGAGGGTGAATGTCCAAACCTATTAACGTATTATGTATGGCAAGAAACTTCGCTATACAACGATACGCTGATTAATAACATCATTCCAGATGTTCCTGTATCTGAAAGACAGAAATATATGGATAAGATAGAATACTTTGCAGACAGATTAGACATGACATTTGTCCATGATGAATTACCAGAAAGCTGGAATACTCTCTGTGGAGAGCGTGGATATCTACTGTCATCCGGACAGAAACAGCGTGTAAACATCATAAGAACTTTACTCGCTATGACATATCATCCAGAGTATGTGTTTCTGTTGGATGAAATCACTTCTAATCTGGATACAAAAACAAAGAAGCTGGCTATTGAATTAATTAATGAAACTTGTAAGAGTACATTGATTATAGTTTCTCATAATACAGGATTTGAAAAAATGATTGATTACAATGTGAATGTAACAAACCATACAATCCGTATGAATGAAAAGAAAACTAATAAGCCGGTTCTTGTAGCTGTTTCTTAATGATATGAGTTGGGTGGGCCTTTGAGCCCACTCAATTTATATTTTATATTTTATATCAACTTTAATGAAATTAAATAGGAGGGCGTTATTATGCCAAACAGAAAAGAAGAGATCTATTACGTTGCCATGAAAAAGGGTGATCAAAGATGGTACATCAATGAAGGACCATTCTATCCCCCATTTTCAATGGGTGCTTTTAAGGTCTCATTAGGAGATAAGGAACAGTTAAAAATGTATGCTTTACAAGGAAACGTTTCAATCAAAATGAGACTTTTCCGCAATGGTCGTTTCACCATTGAAATTATAAAAGATGATGAACAGATCTATTATAAGAAAAGATACGTGAAAGTTCCTATCAATGGATTTATCCACATCGTTCCTGCTGATAATCTTGAGGATTATATAATCTTCTTCAGAGATATGGAACTTCAGCAACGAATGAATCTCATTAATGTTGATCGCGTTCATGCGAAACAGCATTCCAAAAGATTCATTATCGATAAAGAAAGTTGGAAAATTACCGATCCACTAATTACTGATAAGATGGTGAATCCTGACTCATTCTTTAATGTCCTTAGTAATGGGGATATTCATATAAAAGATGATGGAATCTATATAGATTTCAATCCATATGGTGAAGAGGAGCCATTGCCAAATAACTTGCGATGGGCAATTCTCACTGTGGGGAATCACGAAGGAAATAACAATTTCACCGAATCCACATTATATATCAATGGAGGTATGTTTACCGAAGAATTATGCGATGTAATTTTAAATGGTAAACGAAACGCATCATATAACGGCGCTTCAATATTGAATACCTTTGATTTTGATGTGTACGATAATTACGCTAAGTACATTGAATACAATATCGATGATAATGGTATACTTACAATTGAAAAATTACACGCAGTACAACCAAAGCTCAAACTATTCTTCGGTGATGATGGTGACATATATTATCATTTAAACGTATTGCCAAAAGAAGGATTTAAGAACATGATTGACAGCATGGTCATTCATGGAATTAAGTTCAATAAGGAGGAATTCAAATGATTGGAATGGGTGCGGAGCAGTTAAAAATCTCCAAGAAAGATGTAATGGATACTATCCGTAAAGTCAATGAATTATATATTAATGACGTGGATGGTGATTTCATCCCAATTGTTGTGGATGGAAAAGTCTATAAGGTTTTCGCCAATGAACTGAAAATATTTTCAGAAATGAGTGATGAAAAACTTTACGGCGATATCATAGAACCAAAAGTGACAACACCTAATTCAGCAGCATGGTTTGCCATGTATCTGAATGAGCATGAAAAGGTTAAAGAACTTGAAAAGAAATTGGAAAAATTACAGAAGAATCATGATAAATTAAACATGATTTATCACAACATGAAATGAAATAGGAGGAAAAGTAAAATGGAGAATCTTACAAATGAACAGGTTAAACAGTTACAGAGAATGATCGAAGAAGAAGTTAAGAAAAATTGGACCGAACCATCCCCTTCTGCTGAAACCCCTATTTACAGCTGTAAATGCGGTAAATTAGTTGGTGCTTATAATGCTGCAAAACAGTGTCCTGAATGCGGCAGACTCTGTATCAACAGAAATGAACTTGATTGCCTGAAAAGAGAAGATTCTAAACTCGTATATGAATCAGTCAGTCCAGTTCATCCTCAGATGATGCCACAAGCTTCAAATCAGTTTGGTGTGCATCCATCTTGGGAATATGCTTTCAGATTTGATCAGAATATCTTTACAAAAGCTAACAAGATTCGAGAGAATCCGAAGGCTATTTATGCAGTATTAGATTTTGAGGATCCATATACTGAAATGACCGAAGAGACAGCTGAACTCACAGAATGCTATCTTGATACAGTCTATGCTCTTTTAGACAGAGCAATAGAACTCGGTGATGATGCAAAAGATATCAATGATAAAAATGTTCGATTAGCTACGATGATGCAGACTAATCCAAAAGTATATGAATTAGTTCAGAGATATCTTTATGATGATATGACCAACTTCATCATGGCAAAAACAAGAAGAAGAGAATTAGCGGAAGCTGCAATTAAAAATAACTTAACTATGTTCGAAGCATTCTGCCGAGACATAGATGAAATTTGTAGTAATTATCAGGATAAAATGTCAAGACTCATCGGTTCATTTAATATATTAAACAATGCCCATGGTGAAGGTAATGCTAAAATTATTCATCTCGATGAATTCTTCACATCTTTCGCAAATAAGCTGTATACTACATATATCACCGGCAATGATAGATTAGCAGCCGCAATGTTATCAATGACATGGGATCTGCCACGAATTACATATCCACTGATCTATGGTGGTGGAACAGTAACGAATATGGTTGCTAATACAATCATCTTTACGGAGGATTGTGCTCTCGCTATGACCGATAAGGAAAATGTAAATTATCCATTCATAATGAATACCGAACTAAGTGATGAATGGAGATATGTCAGTGGAGGTGCATATGTTACTTTCGTTGATTGTATCTTGAGAAAATCAAAAGAATTGGGAGGAACATCAAATGCATCTGGCAGTGAAGAGACTGAGATCGATGCTGGATCTGAGATGTCAGAAGACATTTGATTCCGATACGGTATTCAGGATACTACAAATAAAATCAAAATATCCAACGTACAAATTCATCATGAATGATGGTAAATTATTCTACTTGAGAATTGTACCAGGATATGCCAATCATCGGTTGCCGTTAGGAATTCATGTAAATTTGAAACCTAAGGGTGAACCAGATTGGTACACTTCTGAATTCTATGTCAAAACAGAAGCAGATGACGACTTTATATTCTATAAAGCAACTTCATTTGCAGCTGATGACGATGGATTCAAGCTATATGGTTCACTAAATAATCAGCTATATGGATTAGATGGTGAATATCCATATTTACAACAGTACGTGGATTGTGTCCGTGATCAAATGATTCCATTATTTGAATATTGGATACAGCATTCATCAGTAGGTTATGGTCTAAAGGATTAAGGGAACAAATACATTAAACTCTCAGCACAGAAAGGATACCCCTTAATATGACCATAGTCGAACTCATTTTGTCAGGTGTATTAGGCCTGACTTGTTTATCCACCGTTTTAATTGTATTCTTTATCATAAGAAACTATAATCTAATTGAATCACATAAAGATTCTACAGATAAGCTTCGACGTGATATAGAACTCTTAATGGAGGAAAACAAAAAGAAAGGGTGAGTTGATATGGACGAGTTGATTGATATTCCAGAAGTTTTGTCAACGATATTGGCAATACTTTGTATGATCATACTCTACTATATCGATTCCTACTTTCAACATAAAAAATAATTTTGATAATCCCTCCATTTTCGGAGGGATTATTTTTTATGGAGGAATATATCATGTCGAAAAGTAAATCTTGGACTACTGAAAAATTTCATGGAGATAAATTATATGTGGCTTTATTTACATCGCGTAATAAAGATAATAAAGGTTTGACAGATTTCAAAGAACGTAGAAAATCATTCATCTTTGATTCTGATTTAGATTATCGAAAATTAAAAGAAAGATTTTATGCATTTGCAGATGCCGGTGTTCCTGGTGAAATGTCAAGAATGTATGTATCAGTAAATGCAAGAGATCCTGAAAAAGTTTATAAACAGCTGATGCACTTTTTATTCGATAATCCCGCATATAATCTATGCAACCTGGAGGCTAAACTGGCTGGGATTGCAGCACAGAGTGAATGTGCAATGGAAAAAATGTGGATGTTTGATTTCGATATACCATTTCAAGATATAGCTGTAGAATTCTGTGACCACATTAAAAATGATATTGATGAAACTGTTGTATGTTCAATTCATAGATCACCAAAAGCATTTTCAATTGTATGTTCACATGGATTTGATATGCGCAAATTAGATCCTAAGTGGCAGCGTGAAGATATCACACTTAAACGTGATGATTTGAGATGTATCCTTTGGGAAACAAAAGAAAAATAAATTACATATCCCCTGGCACGTGCCAGGGGATACTTTGTAATTATTGTGCAAAGATTACATAGAATGAACACTCGTAATCCTCATCAGGATCCCAATCGAGATGTTCTTTTATTTCTTCTAAAGTTTCATCTGTATCTGGATAATTCTTAAGATACTGCTCTGGAGTACGCAAATATTCCGATTTTATGTACTCACTTAATTTTTCTTCAAATTCATCGATATCGCAATCCAATGTCCATACAAATTCTTCAGTTCTTGCTAAATATCTCCAGAATGCAAGAGCTGGGAATGCATCACGTAAATTATCATCGGTTACTTCGACACCACGGTGACTGTTGTATCCCTGTATGAAAATATCAATAGTTTCATCCATTATCTGATTAATCTTCTTAGAAGTATCAGATTTTAAATATGCTACTGGTTCTCTTTTATCCATATTACGATCTTCAATATATGAATCATAACATGGTTTCCATTTATCACCCGCATTATTAACATTGAAATATTCCCAATCTGCATCTAACCATGCTGCTTCAACATGTCCAAATACATTTCTTATGAACATTGTAAATGGAACATCCATATCACCAAATCCGAATACAGATTGAAGTATTACTACATAATGCTGTTTAGCTAATGTAGCAATTCGATTTGCACATTCTTCAAATCCGACTTTGTCTTTACCATGAATATTTACAATTCCAACCAAATCGTTGTTGAAGTTTCCACCCATCATTTTATCATAATCGTAATCGGATCTTGGACCATCTTGCTGTTCAATAAAGTCCGCCATTACTCTCGCCATTTTCATTGATGCTTGGGTGTATAAATCGAATTTACTTTCCTCTGATAATTCACCTAATAAATCAATTGTTTTCTGTTCTTCAATTTTGTCACCGTCTTGTTTAAAGTATTTCGTTTTAGTTGGATCCGGTGAACTAATTGAAATTCGATCATGTTCCAATGTAATAAATGGAACACCTTTTGCCAATGCTGCATTGATTTTCTCATCAATTTTTTTATCACCTGCAGCCGCCTTTTTTATCTGACGAGCCATCAATTCTGATAATGTTGGACGATGGACCTTTAAACCCTTTAAATATTTTTCGTTATTCATTTCTATCGCCTCCGGTATAAAGATACCTCTTTAATTTTTTAGCATTCTCTTCACGAACTTCCTCAAGAACTTCGATCATCGCATCTATGAGTTTATTTCTTGTCTCATATGTTAAACCTTCAAAGTATGCACGAGTATGTACATCGCTGAATACATTGTTCATCGCAAGTGTTATATATTCTTCTTTACTATCATTTTCACCTAATAACTTTTCACACTTATTATATTCTTCGAGTGCGATATTAAGATCTCCAATTCGAGATGTTACTTCTTCCGATTCTATCTTATTCAACACTTTAGATTCCTCCTCATCATGAGCAACTAACTTCGTTCCTTTATTATTTTTTAACCATTCATTGACCGCACGATCTACTGCATCAGTATCCCATGTTCTACCATTTCGATCTGGATGGTCTGATGGACATAATTCATGCATCATTTTAAGTAACTGCTCCTGTGATATTCTGTATTCACTCATTGTCTTTTTCCTCCTTAATATTATCTACTAAGACATATGCTTCACCTTTATAATCGATCATACCATCATATACAACAGCATCTGTCTCAACAGGTTTTACTTCAACTTTAATATTTGATTTAACAACATCTCTGCCTGATCCAAGAACTTGAAGTCTTCCTTCATCGATATGTGCATAATGACGATATAATGCAGCCATTACAAATGTAGAATCTATGTATTCTATTCGAAGTGCTGGATCATTTGTATGTATATCTGGATAATGTATTTGACCTGCTAAGAATACTATGTGATGATATTTATCTGCAAATACTGAATATGCAGTTGCAATATCTGCGATATCATACACTCTAATATTTCCATCATTCAAAAGAGAATATGTAAGCATTCTCGGATTGATATGAGTAGAGTTCTTGAATAACTTTCGTTCCTTATCTTCAAGAACGATTACATCTGGAACAGTTACTTTATTCAAATCCTGTGTGTCAAGACATAACATTACTGCAGTTTGATAATCCATGGATTCATATATAATAAACCCAGTTTTATCAGTTACTTGATATAATGATGATGCACCACTTAACTGGTCTTCGGTTATACAATAATGAATTGGATCACCCGCTTCTTTACGTGGAGTAAGATGCGGTTCATCATTCATACTAAACGTAATCATATTGCTTATTCCTTTCAATAAAAATATGGGAGGGTTTGTGCCCTCCCACAGAAATTAAACTTCTTTAAGATCAGATAACTTAAACCAATACTTTTCCGATATATCTGGATTAGTAAATGATTTTGAAGTAACCTGACAGAATACTTCAAGCTTATCTGTCTGATATGCTGTCGTACCGATGCATGTTGACATTACTAATATCTCAGCAAGAGCAGAGCACACGCCTGTTAATGAATCACTTGTAATGAATCTTGCTTTAGATGGATTTGCTAAATAAATTAGTGGATGATCTGATTTGAATTTGAAAACTTTATCCATGATATGTGTAATATCCGGAATAGGTTCATATTGTTTTGCAATCTCACTGAGATTAAACCATACCGGAGTATTGATAAATTCATTATCAATATCAATGCACCAACCATAGCACTGCCCATCTATTATCTTTCGCTTTAATAAACGTGCCGCTATGAAATCATCCATTTTATGGATTTCTACCATTTCACGTTTATCAGTCATCGACATTTTGTAATCATACATACCCGATCCTTTTGGAATTGGAATTACATAATCATTACAAACGTCAATTGGAACACCATCTGCACGAGTTTGACAGAACCATGATTCCCATTTATTTAATACAGTAGACTGAGTTGGAGCATATTCTTCTAAGAAATCAAACTTAGTCCAGTATCTACCAATACCATCAATCTTAACACGAACAAATGCATCGAATGTATCCGATATACGTGTCATCTTATATTCTAAGATTTCACATTTAAATGTCTTTGTTGGATCGGTTTTCATCTGGTATTCCATGATACCTTTATTCACATCGTAGTTATATAACTTAGAATTCTTACGAATATGATATTCGACGCCGTCTTTTGTTTCATGATTTGAAATGAGATTCTCTGGATCCACATGGCATTTTATCTCTCTGGCTAAATTCACCGTTTTACAATGATAATATTTTGGTTCACCTAAAATGCTGAGTTTAGCTTTTCGATCAAGGACTCTTAAGATCTTTACAGTATATGACCTAGTAGGAGTTTCTTTTAAATCGTCCTTGAATAATTTTACATACATCATTTTGCCTTCTGGAAGAATGACAACATCATCTGTTTCTGGATTAATGATAAATCCTTTATTTATCAGATGATTGATCTTTCGCATAGTATGCTTTGATTCTTCCTTCTGTGATTCAAGTTGATATTCATCCTTTTCAGATTGTGTCATCATTTTCAGTTCATCGAAACGAACTACGAATGTTTTTGCTGAGAATTTACCATTCATAATTGTTTCAACTTCTGCAAATGTTTGTATAGTACGCTTTGGTACTAATACATTGGTAGGTCCATCATACTGAACACCTAAGAACAAATTCTTGATACGAACCGGATAATTCTTGCCAATTGTATCAATCTGGTTAGATCCTTTTGTACAATGATATCCCTTGATACCCTTTATGGAATATGCATGATCCGTATATTCTCTATATGAACATGTTCCTACTTTAATCTGCCAGTCCTGTTCTTTAAGAGATTCATGATCATTCTTGTAGATTGTAATTAAATCATCAAGACGATAATAACAATCTTCGATACCTGGATTAAATGCACATACATATGCAAATATTGTATTTGCACTATGATTATCTATTGCAATGCCTTTAATGTACCCTTCATATGCAACACATGGGAATCCCTCGACTTTTTCATATCGATCAAAATCACCATATTCCACTCCATATCCTTTATGGAATGAAAACATTTCTGCATCTGGTGGAATACAAACGAGTGCAGGTGGATTCGTCTTATTCATAGCTGGAGTGATCGGGAAATTCTGATCAACCCATCTGAACCATTTTGACATCAGATGATTGGATTTCTCTATATCATATAGATTAACATGAGATCCTTGTGGTAAAACCAATGTGCGATATTCTTTATTAGAACATAATACATTTTCAATCTCTCTGTACTGAGTCATCAAAGGTTTCTTCTTTTCCGGTGGTATCTGTGGTTTTGGAAGTTCTTCTTTTAGAGCTTCTTTGATCTCCGAATGATCCAATAATATCTCCGGTTGTTTGATATCTTTATAAGATGCCTGAAGTAACAGTGTGTACATTCTCAGTATTGTCTGTAGTCCGACTTCTGCCTTCCAATATTTCAAACCTGGCTGGTTCTGTAAGTATCCGATACCCTTCGTTGTGAAATCACCAAATAATGGTGTGATTAACATTTTCACACGAAGTTCTTCACGAGCTCCATCTGATGATGCCATCCAATGTTCGAAACGTCCATCTGGAAATTGAACAATGAATATATCACCAGGTTTAATTTCATCGATTGTAGTTGGTATTGGTTTCATATTTTCAATACTCATTTTTTCTTCCTCCTTTTACTTGATGATTCATTTAATATGTCAACTCGTTCCTGTACGATCTTTGTGAAATGATCAATAGGTCTGAGTGCATAAAATCCGTTATCTGGCATCATAACTTTTTTACCATAATGACGAGTCCATTTTTTGATTACGTATCCATCCCATAAAGAATCCATGGTAAGGTATTCATCTTTTGGAATTTCTCGTGGAACTTCCTCTTTCCATGTTAATCGATCCTGCCGAAGCTTAATCAGAATATTAAAGAACATCATCTTACGAGTTTCTTTTGAAATATCCGGATATACCCATTCTGGATATGCTTCTTCAATTGCATTATCTAAGTCATCAACAGAATCAATTGGTTTAAATAATGCCGCTGGATAAAGATAATAATGATAAACCTGTTTCATTTTATAAACACCCTTTCAAATACTTGTTTGTTTAATAATATATAAAAAATAAGATCGGGCGATATGCCCGATCGTAATTAAAACAAATTAAATTAAGAATGACGCTAAATTATGAAGTCACTAATCAAATATAACGAATGCCGGAAAACCTAAAAACCGCTCTTTTCAATCGAGAGAAATTGACAAAATCTCGATCATCCTTCGGGGATTCATTCTGAATGCGCACGAGAAGCTGTGAACGTGCAATGAATCCATCTTAAATACTTTCGCAATTACAGTCTAGCCCTCTTGTAATTGTGTGTGGCAAGCTGGGATCGGCATTCATATATTTGACCAACATGGTCGACAACTCAATCCCCTTAGCTAATTGAGTTGCCGGAAAGGAGATATACATCGAGTCCCATTTTCCCGATGCATGATGATGAGGAAGAATCGATCTGGTCCGAAATACGCAAACCACCAACCAAATCGATTCATATAGACCTGTTGGGTCTATACATAATAATTATATACATATGATTTTTCTAAAAAATAGATTTTCTGTATGTATATTATTATTTTGATGAAAGGAGGATATAATAAAATAACTATTATAAACACATTAATATTTAAATAATTCTTAAGGAGGAATTAAGTAATGCAGTATATTAAAGATGTAACAAATGAGATCGGAAAACTCACGAAACTGTACGGAAAACTCAGAAACTTCAATGACTTTGAAGATTTAGAAGAGCTCTCAGATTTAATGGGAACGAACACAGCTATTGAGAATGTTATAAACTGGATTAGTGGTTGTACTGAAGAAATACCCGAACCTGTAGCTCCTGAGGTAACAATTAAAATTATTGACAGAACTGAGATTGAACCTCAGCCAATACCAACAATCGACATTGTAAAGACTGATATTCCATTAAATAATTATGAGGAGGATGAAAAGGAAACTGTAAAGGTTGATCTGTCAAGATTCATTGATAAACTGGATAAAACATTAGCAAAGGTTGCACCGGAACTTCTGGAAAAAGAAAAGGAGAATGAAAAGCTTCAAGAACCTTTAGCACCAGAACCGCAGAAAATGTATGCTGCCATAACTCTTAATGGGGAACCGATCCCTGAAGATTATGGTGAGGATGAAGATGAACTGGATATAACAGATCCATCCAATGATGGCTTCGTTGAGACAGAACCTACTATGGATTCTTATGAATTCCCGGCTGATATCATGAAAAAGATAATAGCATCATATAACAATAAGGATTGGATAAGATTATATGATGGAGAATGGCGCAGAAATACCAAGTATCCAGTAATGCAGAGTAAGACCGGATTATTCTGGGATCTCTCCAGAAATGAACAGTCTGAATTAAAATGGATGTCTGGCGATTTAAGAGTCAACGTATCTCCGAAAGGATATTCTGAAGACCATAAGCTTTGCGGCACAATGATGTGTGCGATGTGGCATCTCAAAAGACCATATGACAATGAGAATTTTGTTTTCACTGTGAAAGATGGAGATAGAAGAAACTTAAATATCACAAATCTGACATATGAAAACAAAGATGTGCAGCTCATGCCTCAGGTTAGACTTGTACATGACATTTGTCAGAGAGCAATCGAGTGTAACTTCAATGTTACTAAGATCCTGAGATATTATGAAGGCTCGTCACCTTCAGTATCAGCAAGATGGGTTTCCGAGCTCATTAATAAGACTGATAAGAACTTTGTAAGTATCACAGATGCTTACTGGAAGATTGAAAATGGAAAGCCAAAGGTTATTAAGACTGATGATACTCCAAAGAAGAAGCCTTCAGGCCAGCATCAGGATGTGGTTGGAACATTCTATCAGCTGAAAGATCTCAGACTTGTGTCTATGATTCTCATGGATAAGATTGCAAATGGTTATGATCTCACACATCAGGAGAAGGAACTTCTTGTTTGTGTAGCGAAGTGGGATCTTCCTAGCAACCAGAGATTCTTTGCAGAGATTACAAAACATATCCGTGATAAATTCGGATGGGACATGTCCGAAGAAGAGACAAAGGGATTCCTCAATCACAGAGGACCAATCAGCCATGAGTTCGATCAGGTCGCAGTTTCAAGGGGAGGTAAAATATCATGATAAAGGAATTAAAAGAATTAATCTGGGACATCTGTTCCATTAACACGACTATAGACATTGAGGATGTCATGGAAGTGGCTAAAATAAATCCAGCGGTTGAATCACAGTTAATTGAACTCAAGAGAATACTCCAGAAAATAAATTTACGAAAGGAGGGAACTACATGTTGGACACCACCAACACCTCAGCCTGTGCAGAAGCCAGAAGAACCATCAGTAGCTCCCTCTTCCGAAGGGACTGACCGACTTCAACTCAACAGAGTCGAAGATAAAACTGATATCATAGTAGAGTATGGTATTACTAAGGAAAGATTAGAATCTTATCTGATTTCATATAATGACAGAAACAGAAAGAAGATGAGTTTCGATACTTTCATTAAGGCATGTATATTCGTGAAGGGTTACATCATCAACAATGGTACTCGAAATTCGGAAGGATGTTATAGAATCCCGAGAGTATCGGTAAACAATGAGCTCTTGTCGTACTTGGCAAATATCGATCCATTAACAGAATATTCCACATCAAATGTGGCAGATTTCCTGAGAGGTAAAACACTCAATGTAATCTCAAAGGATTTCTTTAAGCAGAGTGATGATCATTCTGCATCAGTACTGATAGCACAGTAAGCTTTTAATTTATTTATTATAGAGATTCGGGGTGGTCACTTGGACCGCCCTATATCTCACAATACCGGAGGTAATATCATGAAAAGAGATATTCAGTTAATTAGTATTAATAAAACAAGATCAATAATACTAGTTCAATTGAATTGGGATTTTGGGTGGTATTACAATAAACAAATTTTAAAAAATGAGATAATATGTTTTAAGAACATTTTAGGAGGAGTTTAAATGAACAACGAAATCAAATTTATTGATCTTCTGGCAAAGAAGAACTATAAAGTTCCTTGTGGGACATGGCAGGATCCAAAAACTGGAATTAAATATGTCGGTGAATATATTCACTATAAAACAGATATGCCAATGCTGGCTAATCTTGAAAGCATCACTATTAATGCATATATTTCTAAGTGTGTTCACACCAGAATGATCGTCGATAAGGACGAAGAGCTCTTTCAAAAACTTCTGGTCGAAAAAGAAGGATATGCTTTTGATGGAGAACTTTTTGACAAAGCGGGATTCATTCCAGGACATTTATATGAGATCAGAAAGCTGTATGACTATGATATACCAATTCAGGTGATATATACAGCTGATAACAAATTCATCCAGATCGAAGAGGAAGTACGAATTTGTTATGCAGAAGATGATTGGGATAATCGTCCGCTCGAATGTTTCGTATATTCTCCAAAAGAACTGGTGCACTTAGTATGTAGAATGAAAAATAGTGATCTTGAAAATATCTATATAATTGATACTACCATCTACAAGCATAATGAGATCAACGTTAATCGAAGAAATATTCCAATTCTGAATAAAATAGTACCAACTAAAGATCGACCAGAAATCGGCATTGAAATCATTAAAGATCTCGACAACGATGGTTTCCATTGCAAATGTAATGTGTATTTAAAGGATGAAAATGGTAACTGGCAACAGCTTGAAGATATGCATCCAATAGTACCGTATTTTGAGTTTAGACAAACCATTCTGGAAAATTACTCCGATCTGTTCGAAATGGGTCCTATAACAAGCTTTGACCCGAATATCGAATGCAAGTCGTTCGCAATGTATATGGATAACGAACTCAAAGTTGTAATTGCCGAGGGTGATTATTGTTATCATATATTCGATCCAAAGGCTGGAACAGAAGATGTAATCAATAGTGACCAGCTGGATAACTACATTGGAGGAAAGACAATTAACAGGATTCGTTGGTGGAAAGAATAAGGGGGAGATAATAATGGCGACGTCAACATCAATCGCAATAAACTACGCAACTCGAGTTTACAAAGAAAAGCATCCGGATGTTGATCATATCGAGAAATTTCTATATACTCGGCATATTGATCCAGACTTCGAAACATTTGTGGTTGGTATCAATCACATAATATATCGAGTCATTCATGATGTCGAAGAAGACGAATGGAAAATTGAGCGATATAATAAAACAAAAATAACTTTTGAAAGGGCAAAAGGGAATGAAAAAGGAACAAATTAAATCGTTCCTAGAAAGCGGGTTAATTAACTCATCGACATTTATAAATGAAATAGGAGAGTGGCCTTATAAAGGCCACTACCTTTTCGATAAACCCGTTCCAGGAGTATTGATGTATACGATTTTTGATGCTAAATATTTCAACACATTTGTGATTACAGCAGATCCTGCGAGAGATGATACAATGATATTTTCAAATGCAGATGTAACTGAAATATTGGACATTTCAAATTGCAAAGCTCGAACCGCACGAGGAATTGGTAATACAAAAATTATTAATTCTATTAGAGAATTTATTGAATTCATGAATAAAATAATTGAGGAGGAAATAATATGAAAAGGGAAACGTTACATTTACAAAAATTTCTGAAGAAACATCCTGATGATTATGAGGAGTTATTATCTCAGAAGCCTTATTGCTTAAAGATTAAGCATGATGGTAAGTTAGTATTATTCAAATATGATCAAACCGAGTCGAATTTCGCTGAACGAATCGTATACGAATCACGTGGAATAATTTTAGAAGAAGGCACTTGGAAGGTTGTCAGATTAGCTTTCTATAAGTTCTTCAATTGTGGAGAACGATATGCTGCGATTATTGATTGGAGAACATCATGGGCAACCGAAAAAATTGATGGATCCATGATATCAGTGTTCTGGTATGATGGCCAGTGGAGAATTGCAACATCTGGTTGTATAAATGCATTTGATGCAAAAATCAATACTTATGATCTCGAAGGCAATCTCCAGAAAAATGCAATCTCATTCGGAGAGATATTTGAGAAGGTAATACCTTTATCAACATTCGATGAATATAATTTTGATAAGAATCTGTGTTACACCTTTGAGTTGGTTTCACCAGAATCTCAGGTTATCATCAAATATGATGAACCTGAATTATTCATTACCTCCGTTAGAGATATGAAAACTCTTCAGGAATTATCCTCCCCAGAAGAATATATTCCGGAAGAATTACGCACAAAATTATCGAAGCCGACAAAATGGGACCATACTATTGCAGATTTCTGTTGTCTGGCACATTTCAAAGAGTTAGTTGAAAATATGGGTGACGACCATGAAGGTATCGTGGTTTGTGATGCTAACTTCAACCGCATTAAAATAAAGACAACCGAATATCTTACAAGACACTATTACAAATGTAATGGAATTAATCTTGAAAGATTGGCAAACGTTGTAACTGCTAATGAGGATTCTGAATTCCTTTCATACTTCCCTGAATATGAAGAGAGTGTAAATAAACTTCATAAATATGTCGATAAACTTAAAGAATTTGCTGATACTTGTGATGGAAATCTTGCAGTCTTTGACGTGGATCTCTTTGGTATCATGAATAATATCATCGATCCAAAAGAACGTAGAAAGCAGTTTGCTAGTTGGGTTATGGAACATTTTGGAAATGACCCATACAAAAAGGGATTACTCTTTAAGGGTTATGACAAGAAAGCTGCTGAAACTGTCAAAGGATGGAGTCAAAACAAATGGGTTGACTTTATCAAGTATGCTGTAGAGCACCCAGAGGAGTGGGGTAAATAATGACGGGTAATCGAATCTTTGAGAAAATGTGTGCCATTATGTGCGAAAGTACAAATGCTGCACACATGGTACTTGACAAAGAGATCGACGAAGAGACACTGACAGAGGGATATGAGATTCATATCCCCGAGTCATTCTTCAAAGGTGGTCTTGAATCTGTAGCAGGTGAACATTGTAAAGCCATGATCGTAATGATGGAAGTCAAATATGATTATGCATCACCAGTACAGATTACATTCTATACTGATGAATATAAAACACCAGTAATGAGTTATAAGATTAATTCATCATTGGAAAATATATTCGGCATATCTCAAGAATTAATAGATGATGAATGGTGTATTGGTGTAATCAAAAATGCCGTAATTCCATTATTCGAAGAGGTATGCAAAAAGGTGATATATCACCTAGTCGAAACAATGTAAGGAGGATTATAATGACAGAAGCTGAATTAAGAGCAGTGTCCAAAGAGATATTTGGTGAACCCTGGGATTTACAAAAGTTCGTCACTGAAACGAATAAACCCGAAGTTATCCAAGCTTATGGGTATCATCCAGTATATGAAGAGTGTATGCGCCCTCATATTATATTAGGCAATTTAAAGGAGATTTCCGTGCAAGCATCTTATTTCCATTGGTGTGAACCCCGTAAAACTCACATGGAAAAATATGATACATATGAAGTGTTATTATATGATAAATGGGATTTTGAAGAAATTTTAAAGAAAGCAGAAACTAAAAAGCAGCGTGAAGCTGTAAAATATATGATGGAACATGATGAGGTAGCTTATGGTGATCCGCTTGGATATGTTCCACATAATATTTTACAGAATTTCATTTCTGCATGTGGCGGGATATTATCATTAAAGAAAGCAAGAGCAGGTCGTTTAATTATAGAAGGAGAAAAATAATAAAATGGATAGTTATAATGATAAACTTAAAAAAGAATTTGGTGGAAATGATTTTACTGATGAACTTAAAAAAATAATTGGTGAAATGTATGAAGACATGACGGATGTCAATATTCAACATGCTTTGGAAGAATCCTGTGGAATTATTGGAATGCACTTTATGCATTTTGATGACGAGAACCCGTATGAACGCACCGATGCAGACTGCATGGTTGCCATTGCCCATGAAATAAAAGCTGCATTATGGATAATGGTAACAGCAGGCAATGCTATTTATAAGGATCCATCTGATAAGAGCTTAGAACACGAAAGATGGTATCTGGTAGTAAACTTCTTCATTATGCCAGCTGTATCAGAAATGATAATGGATCATTCTCTCGAAATGATGTATGAAATTGGCGCTGGCAAAGACATAGATAAAATCAAAGCCAGATTAGAAAATATGAATAAAGAGTTTACGAGAATACGTTTATGCCATCCAATCTTTTCAAGCATTGATTTTGCAAAATATATCAACACTTGTGAAGCGATGATGAATGGTGACGATGATTCGATTAAAGAACATGTTGATCGTATTTATCGAGCAATTCATGATCCGTCCATTCTTGATATTGATTTAATTATTGATAAGATTAAAGAAATATTAATCGATATTAATAATGGCGATGAAAAATTAGATGATATTGACTTCGACATCTTCTATCAGCAAGAATATAAGCTCGAATATACTCGTGAAGAATCATCCAATTTCGACTGGGTTAAAGACAGAATAAATGAGTTTGCAAAGATTCTTCCATGGTGTTCAGCGATTGCAAAATTAGTAAAACCTGATAAGGTATGCTTAAATGCTAAATTACATGTACTTGGATTCTTGAATCATCTGATTGCTGATTTATATACTTATACTCGTCATCTCATAATAAGATCAAAAGCAGATAATGAAGAAATAACAAAATGCATTAATACATACAGCAAACCGATTGCTGATGAACGTCACAACTTAGGTATCATTGTAGATAACGGAGGAAACTACATCGATCCTAAGAATACAAACAAATTGGGATTCTGATTTAAATAAAATCATATAAAAACATTATATACACCCGCCATATGGCGGGTGTATTTTTTGTTCTTATAAATAGATTTGTTCTCCCACATATCAAAGATGAATTATAATGCTCGCACGAAACTTCTTACCATCATCTTTGCGCTTAAGATAGAATGATCCCACTCTTGTTTCATTAAATGCTGTAGTGTCATGAAAGCCCAGTTGTGTACATCAACTGCTAAGCTGCGAGCATGTTATAATTCACATTTATGCATCCAACGATTATGGCCCAGGAGTATACCACTCTTACCGTCCGGGATCTCTTGCCTGAAACATAGTTTCTAAGCAGCCACTGCCAACGGCGATATATCCTTGCATAAATGTTTTTGGATCACCGAGCTTCTCTAGGACAATTTACGGGTGTTCACTTTCCGTGCTCGATTCAGGTCTACTTTGTTTAATGATTTTTGATCCTATGGGGCTCATTAACTGTCTACCATACCCCTAATTATATATTATGTATTGGATTGTTCTATTTTTATAGTTTTATTTTCAAATTTTTTGTAAGCATCCAGATACATTTCTTGAGTATCTCCATTATATGTACACTCATAGTACATACCATCAGGAAGATTAGTTGAAATAAGAGCTTTCCAATTTTGGAGAGACTTACATGTCCAGACAGTATACACTGTGTCATCGTTGAACGGAAATTCGATTTTATCTGATTTATCGAGATGATCCAACGCATATTTCCATACCTCATATCTCATACGATTAAACATTCCCTTTGGAAGGATAGTTAATCCCAATGGAACGTCTGGTACTGGAATTGAAGTACCTGTGATACGTACTTTCTTTATTAATGGATCCACAACTGCTTTTATTTCGTCATCTTCTGCTTGGAGTTGAGTAATTCCTCTCATTGAAAATGATTTTTCAACTGTTGTTACTGGTTGTGGTTGACCAAGTATAATATCACCTGTTAATGCATCTTGCTTAACACCAACAGCTGTTTCATCATGAACCACGTTTCTTATTGGTTTACCAACAAGATTGCAGAATAAGTTATTTTCACCATCAGTTAGCATTTTCTTTTCTCCATGTTTCGATATCCGGCATTTCGAGTGTTGGTATGCCATATGATGATGCAATGATGTGTTCAATCATGCATCCACGTGCAGATTCCCAACCTGGCATGAATACCATTGCGTCTACTGTTGACATTGCTTCGATTGCCTTTGATAAGTACCAGAGTGGCTTATTCTGAGCTTCTTCTGGTGATGAAGCGAATACTGTGTCAACTACTTCTCCACCGAGATCTGTAATTGCCTTAACGTAAATTTCACGTTCGTGTTTGATCTCTTCGTTTGTCTTACCCTTCATTGGCTGAGAGATCATGATCTTTCTTCCTTCGAATATTTCTTTGTTCATTGTGTTTCCTCCTAGAATTATTATTTATGATTTTTGTCATATTCTTCAAGATATTTACTAATATCATATTGAATAGTACCGATAATCTGATTGTTTCTTCGATCATATGCAAACTTTGCTCCAACGACATCTGGTAAGTTCTCAGATTGTCGTTTTAATGAATCAATGAAGCCATTTATGTATGCATCCCGGTCGGGATCTATTGGATATTCTATTTGTGAACTAGAATCCTGAATTTTTTGTATTAATTCGTTAATAACCTGCTGATCTTCTTCAGATAATTCCGCAGCATTTATAACTTGTGAACCCATAACTATCATAACCCCCTTATCTTCCGATGGATTTGCAAAAAAGAATACTGGTAATGCAAATAATAAAGCCATTCCAAATATTACTAATAGAATGAATATTAAAAACATAGGAGAGTTATATTCTTTTCGCAATTCCTCTCGTTCTCTTCTTTTAAGTTCCATTGCTATTCGATCAGTTTCTTTATCCAACCATTCATTCGTTGTCATTTGATAATTCACTCCGAACCTGTTTAAGATGTTCCAGAAGGCAAGTAACTTGTCTGATAGATTCATCACATCCAAGCACTGAAATTGGTGTATATCTGATACTTTGCATTACAAAAGCTTCAACACCAATCTGTCTAAAACGACGAAGAATAACTTCCAATATTTGACGATTTCTTCCGCCATAACAGTTTGCTTGTGGTTTAAGTTCAAAGATTACAAAGTCACCTTTTGTTCCAGTATGTGCGTTTTCACACAGCTGAAGAATTTCAGTTACTTGTTTCTTCAATTCTTTCTTTTTCATTCGCTTATTCAATTAAATCAACCTCCATTGGAATTCTATTATAATCAAAACGTTCAAATGAGAACTCAGCTTTAGGTATTAATCGTATGAGTGTATGATATTCATTAGTATCTGCCGATTTAGATAAAAACACTGGTATGTCTGTATCTTTGAGATTTCCTAAAATGATATTAAAAGGTGCTTCATCTAATTTAGATGGATCTATTTGCCAATCGACAATACCATCCAACATTTTTGCACCAACTCTTGAACATTGGATACATATCTGCATACTATCACTATCAAGTTCCTCTTTGGCTTGTTTAACCAAATTAAGAAACTTTTCTTTCGTTATACCGTCCATGCTACACCCTCCTTTCAAATATACTTGTTAGTGTATAAAGAAACAATAATAAATTATATAGGAAGGGGTCTCCCCCTTCCTATATAACCATTATTTTATACTGCTTCGATTAAAGCTTTCCAAGTATTCGGACCACAAATACCATCAACGGTGAGTTTGTAATCCTTTTGGAATTTACGTAATACGGCATCAGTAGCATCACCGAATCTACCATCAACTACGATATCATAGTTGAGATCTACGAGAAGGTTCTGCATTGTTTCAACAGATGGAGAAGCACAACCCTTATCAAGCTGCTCTAACTCTACTGTACACATTACCTTTTCCTTTGGCTTATCGATTTCCTTCTGAACTGCCTTATCTGGATTTGCATCTTCACCAATGTAACGCATCCAATATTCAACGAGCTTGCTATCGGATCTCATTTCTTGTCTTGTTACGATATATGACGAAGAGCCATTACCATTTACGTATGTGATCTTTTTAGTTGCTGGATCATATGCAGTTACGATACCAACATGATCGAGTGGAAGAGGTTCATCGATGTGATCCCAGTCAAAGAAGAGAATATCACCTGGAATTGGGTCATCATTTGGTTCGTCCCAATCCTTAGCATCATCCATCTTAGCCTGGAGCATTGTACATGATGTATCATACATATGTTCGATACCTACGTATCTTAATACATTTGATACATAATGTGCACACCATGCATATGTACCTGACATACCGAGCTGGTCACGGTTTAAGCCAACAGTATTATTTGCACGAACAACGATTGCTCTTCTAGTTTCTTTTGCTGTCATAATATCATCTCCGTTTCTATTAACGATTGGACATACTATCTTCAATGATAATTGTTTATCATTAAAATCTAGTTTTCATATTATGACAGTTTGGAATTAATCTGAAACTACTTCAGCATCAACTGTTGGAGTTTCTTCTTCATCAGCTGCCGGTTCTTCTTCGCGTTCAATAACCTCAACATATGACTTTTCATTCTGTGCATATGTAATAGCACCATCAACAAATGATCTTTCAAGAATGTCAACCATGCTTCTGAGGAAGTAATCTCTTTCCTTGAGTGGGCATTCGATATAAACAGCATCGATCGGTTCCTTTTCGAGAATAAGTTCAAGTGTATCGAAGAAATCGATCCATGAACCTGTTGAGAGCTGTGGAATTGCAATTGATACACGAACCGATTCATCATACTTAAAATGTGATGCAAGTTCTGCCACATCTGTAATACGAATTGCAGAATTCTGTGTTGCATTCTTAACAAGTTCACCAGCACGTTCAGATGTCATGAGATAAAGAATCTTCTTGATATCTGGAATGAATGTGTTTTCTGTGATTTCTGTTGTTGCAGCATCAAGATCAATGTATTCCATACCATCGATATTATCCATGTTTTCTTCTGTAAGACGAAGAACTGCAACAGAAACATTTTCGATGTTTTCTTCCTTAACACGTGTATCTGTCATTGCTGGAAGAACAGTACCCATACCGCTGCATGGATAAAGAATGAAAAGATCATTAATTAAGCCGGCAATTGATGTGAGCGTTGTTGCGATTGTTGTTGACTTATCTGCAACAGAAATCTTTGTTCTTTCTTCGATATCCTTGGCATCGATAAATGCCGCCTTTCTTGCTCCATTTGCACGAATCTTATTCATGAAATCTTCAACAAGCTTTGCTGCATTTTCTTCATAAAAAATAATTTTGGCCATGTGAATTCCTCCTAATAAGTAATATTATAGAATATGTATTTAAAATACAAGAAAAAAGAGCCGGGGATAAAATCCACCGACTCTGCGTATTATTAATAGTATAATGATAACCAACGATATACTTCGTCGATCTTGCCAAAGCAATCCTGCACTGTATCAAGCTGGCGTTTGATATGATTCAGCATCTCCATTATTTTTGGCTGTCTTTCGAGTTCCATGTAAATAGCATTGAGTCTGTCATAAATCGTTCTTGCAGACTCATAGAATTCCATAATATATTTTAGTGAAATCTGATCATCCCCATAATGATTTCTATTATATGCAGATGATGGATCCATATATGAATACATCATTTCCGTAATTCCAGATAAATGGTATATTACGATTGATAACTGGTATGGTTCTCTCTGAAATTTTGCCAATAGCTTCTTATCCGGAAACGTATCTGGATATTCTAAATTTGCGATTCTCTTGAATTCTTTGACAGCACATACAACTGAGTCTACTTTGTTCAGTAGCTTCAATTTTTCATAAACACTATCTAACATATCGATCGTTTCTTTCATATTTAATCCTCCCAAAAATAAATTATAAAGATCCCCGGTTTCCCGGGGATCTCATTTTATTCTTCTTCGATGAAATTATCAATATCTTCCGTCATCACATACATCGGGAACTGTGTAAGTAGATCCTTCTCTTTAATAAATTCCTGTGATGATGAAATCTCTTTGAAAAGTCCTGTACCAAGAAGATACTCTATTATGTTTTTGAAATAAGCATTTTCCTGACGCACATTCTCATTTCTGATGATGCAGTATGTCTGCAAACCGTCATTGTCAGTTACGATTGCTGCTAACATCTTTTTCTTGATATCGACATATTTGCCGATTTCCTCGTAATCATTTGTTTTTAAAATTGTCTCCATTGGTGTTCCTCCTCATATTGCTGCTGGGTTGATTATTTGATTACGTGCTTTGAACCATTTAAGTTCATGATCTGGAAATAGATGACGAAATGGTTCGTTATTGTCTTCATCTACTACCATGTCGTATGCTGTTCCATCGATCATGAGTTTGCGAGGTAATGCTCTCCAGTCATTATCATGATCAATCGGATAGTATTTTCTATCTGTCACTTTCTCAGGGTTTGCATATGAAACATATTTTGTCATTGTTTGAATTCCTCCAATAATTTGTTATTTAATAACATTCTTTATCTGTTATCAATATAATAATATACATATGAAATTGTGAAATTAAGGATATCACCAATTCATAAACATAATAAAGTATAAATATTATGTTATTTATTTTTCTATGTATAAAATAGTAATTGAAAGGTAGGTGTTTATAATGGCTGGTTTAATATATGATGAAAAAACGCTTGTACAAAATCAAATGTATAAATACGACAAGTATTTACATACTCGTATTAATAGATACACTGGTGACACACGTACATTGGTTACGTATTGGAATATCAATGATGCTGAAACTTCAACTTCATTAGGTATGAATACGCATTACCAGATTCTCGGTGTTGATTCACCATTACGTTTTGACAAGATTGAAAATATGGTATTATTGGGCTTTAACCAAGCTTCACCAAATGATGATAAACAGGTAACTGGAACTTCAATAAGAAACTATGGTGTTTCTGGTGAATGTTACATCATTCCTGGTACTATAATGCCAAAAGAAAATGATATGTTCATTGTAAATCATCTTAGAATGGAACATGTATTTCGTGTTACTCAGGTAACTCAGGATGGTTTAACAACAGACGGTTCTTACCGTATTGCATACTCTTTATATACAACAAATCCACGAGAAATTTGTTTCTTAGAGAAGCAAACTGTAAAACATTTCGTTATGGATTTACAAACAGTCGGTGGTACTGATCTAACTCCAGTAATTGGCAAACAAGATTATGATCATCGTCATCGTTTAATCAAAATGGTCGATGATATGGTAGAAAACTATATTGCTCGATACTATGATGAACGACATAACTGTTTCTTATTACATTTAAATGGTAAAACAGTATTTGATGTATGTGCACATTATTTCATGGCTCGTACTGGAATAATGATTTGTGATAATCATACACGAAATGTTGTATTATCTGATAATAAATTAAGAACCAATGAATTGGAGTATTTATATCAGAAATCTCCATACAAGTGGATTGAACGTGATGCTCCATTATCATATCTGGAAACTTTCAAATACCATTATGTGAAAGCATCTCAGTATCCGTTCTCATCATTTGCTTTATATGATCAGGGTGATATCGATATTATCTACCCACATGATCCATGGTGTGATATGGAATACTGTCATATGTATTTCCCATTAAAGGTATATGAAGTATTAGAATCAGATTGCGATTGCAGATGCTGTTGCGAATGCGATTGCAAGAATTGTCAAAAGAGATATGCATGTCATCGTGACTGGAATCTTAAACGACGTGATTATGTATCATTGATTCATAATTTTATTCATGGAAATATCAAATCGATTAATGACTTATCTCCATATATCGGAGATCAACTGTTCGATATGTCTATGTCCGAGCAAATATTCTTATGGACACCAATGATCATTTATATCATTAAACAAACATTAAAAATCAAAGACTAAATTAAGGAGGTTTTAATCATGAAAAACAACAACTGCTGTGGATGCTATGATAACTATCCTTTCGAGAATCAAACACATTATGGTGTACAATGTACATTAAATGCATGCTCAGAAGGACACTTCAAGCCATCCCGTCAAGTTCCACCACCGCCAAAGACACCAATTGGTCCAATCAAGGAATCTGCATTCCGTCTTGTTGATGGATTTCCTTATCTTGTAGATACAACTCACTTCAAGTACGGTCCATTCATCAAAGCTTCAGAACAGCTTGAAACAAAGATTGCTCAGAGACGTGATACAAACTGCATTCATATCGATGCTGTATTTGATATGACAAATTCATCATCAACAAATCAAACATTGATGAATTACTTCACAACAATCGTTGAACGTCAGTATGAAGAGCTCAAGGGTGTACTTCCAGTTCTTCAGGAAAAGCTTCATTTCAGAGTATACTATTATATTACTGACAGAAGTGGTCAAACAATTCATGAGAACTATGCAACTGTATACGGTGAGGATGTATATGTTCATCCAACTGAAATTCCGGGATATTTCGTTGCTTCATTCAAGAATATTCTCATCGCTGAAATTCCTGATTTCGAATACTACGGTGCTGGAGATTATACTCTTACACTTACAAAGGTTGAAATCTTTGCAACTGGTGTAAATACACTCGATCATACTCCTGATCCTGCATTAAATCCATTCTATGCATGGACAAATGACTACCAGAAGATCATCCTCAATAATGAAGAAATCAATAAAACAGAACCTGATTTCTTGTCATTACCGATTGGAGTTCTTCCATTAAATAAGTCATACATGTTCCAGTCAGCTGTTACAACAAAGCTTAAGATTTGCTTTACTGCATATATGAGTGATTTCATTTATGCTCGTAACATGTTCAATGTATGGTCTGCTCTTAATGAACCAACAAGAGAACTTCTTGCTCAGATTAAGACTGAACTTGATACACTTTCAGACAAGTATGATGAACTCAAGGCAATTGAAGATGCTCAGGCTGTTACAATCGAAACAATGCAGGGTAAGATTGCTGAACTTGAACAGAAGATCGAAGTTGAGAAGGATGTTACAGAATACGCATTCGAAACTCCTGTACACGCTGGTGAATTCATGTATATTCAGTATGGTAGAATCTATCAGGCTACTGAAGATTACGTTACACCGGCTGATGACGGTACTAAGACTGTTGCTGAACTCTTCGCTGAGGATATCGATGCTGGTAAACTCATCGAACTCCGTCCATCCGCACTTTACTCCGTTACAAATACAGATCCAGGTGAAACTACTACAGATCCTGTAACACCTGATCCACAAGATCCACAAGATCCAGACCCACAACAAGATCCACAAGATCCATAATACTTTTTAGAAGGGAATGATAATTAATGGCAATTGGTAATCATAATGATTTGACACATATTGTTCGTACGTCAGATCAATGGAAAAATACATATGACAAATATGAATTGATCCCTGTTGGCGTATTATGTGTTGAATTAGTTAGTTCTGATGTGACTAAAATCAAAATTGGTGATGGTCACAATATATTTTCGAAATTGCCATATATTGGGGATCTCGACTTAAGTAAGTATTATACTAAACTGGAGACGGATACCCGTATAAAGGAAATATTAACACAAGAAAAGGTTGTCCGCATTAAAGGAATCATTGGAAATAAGAGTGATTTACCTGCGGATGCAAGATGTGGTGACATTTACTTTGTTCGACAATTATCTTCCTCTGATAATAAGTATATCGAATATATTTATTCCCCAGATAATACCTGGGAACCGTTAGGTGGTATTCCGGTAGACATTGATCTATCGGAATATGCCAAAACGGCATATGTAGATGATAAGATCGAACAAGTTAATGAAAGAATTGATGATATTGAGCAACACGGTACTCATACTCATTCGAATAAGGAAATATTAGACCAAATTACCGAACCATATACAACTGCAGACAAAGAAACATTAGCTTCTTTGCATAATTATGATGATACTGAAATTCGTGAAATGATTTCTCAATCATCTCATACGCATGCTAATAAAGATATATTAGATGCAACTTCTGCAGCATTTACAAGAGAAGATAAATCAAAATTGGATCAATTAAATCCATATGATGATTCTACTATAAAAGAGAGAATAACAGAGCTCGAGCGTGTAGCTCATGAGCATTCAAATAAAAGAATATTAGACCAAACAACTGCATCATTTACGAAAGAATATGAACGTAAGATGCGTTGGATTCGTTTGTATACAGGATGCACCGGCATGGAAGAAGGCATTGCCGGCTTAGTACCGGCTGCCCAAGCTGGTGAAGAAGATTATGTTTTATCCGGTTCTGGTGAGTGGGTTCCACAAACAGGTGGAGGTGGAACATATGAATTACCAATTGCAACTACATCTACACTTGGTGGTATCAAAGTCGGAGATGGATTGGAAATTGATGCAAATGGTAAATTATCCGTTGTTGGTGGTGGAGGTGGTGGAGATACAGTCACAGAAGGTGGAGGTATTTCCATTACCACGGATGCTCAGACTGGTGATAAAATAATTGCAGTTAACGCTGGAACTGGTTTAACAATCGATCCTGTGACTGGTGAGTTAAATGTCACCGGCGGTGGTGGAGGTGATTCCATCGCAGAAGGTGATGGTATCACAATAACAACCGATCCACAAACAGGTGCAAAAACAATATCTGTTAATGCCGGTGATAATCTTGAGACAGACCAAGTTACTGGCGAACTTAATGTGTCTGGAGTCATGGAAGAATTTAATATTGGCAAAGGTGTTGAATTAGTTTTCCCTGCTACGGATACTCTTCCAGCAGGATATGGTCATGTTGATTATGTAAAAACATCAGGTAATGCCTGGGCTGAAACAGATTATTATGCTACTACACAAACGCATATTATCGGTACTGCAACATTGGATGCTTTTAATACAGACGGTATTATATTTGGATCACGAGGAGGCAGTAATAGCAATCAATATGTGCTTTGGTTTAATCAAGATTCGAGTTCCCCAACACAAGCAACCACTGGATTTGTATATGGTGGAAATACATGGAGTACTGAAACTGATGCAGATGGCGGTAGAAGTGTTTCATATCATCAAGGTGATCTATTCAGTTTTGATGTTTCATTAGCGAATGGATTAATAATAAATAATTCATTTGTGCATCCTATAACTCAAAATGGTACTGTTTCTCCTTATAAAATAGGAATATTTAAGGGTAATGGTGTTAGTTACTATTACAAAGGTAAAATATATGATCTTAAATTCTATGAAGGCACTACATTAACTGCCAATTATCTTCCAGCAGTTAGGTTGTCAGATAATACTGTTGGTTTTTATGATAATATTAGTAATACCTTTTATACATCAAAAACATCAACTCCATTCACAACTGATATGTCCACGCTTATAATCGGCGATCCTACGAAAACATTAAATGCTAAGATTGGTAATGGTTTACAGTTCGATTCCAACAATGCCATCGAAGTAAACACTGGTGATGGATTGCAAATCAACCAAGATGGTGAACTCGAAATAGATCCTTCTATCATTCCAGAAGTTACAGAATACGAAGCGGGTGAAGCTATTGAAATCACCGAAATAACCCATGGAGATGAATTCCGAGTTCAAAATCAAGAATATTTCTTCGATACACGTGGATTGACATGTGGATTGAATGCAAGAGTATGGACGACTGTAAATGACGGTGATATTCTTGCTGCAATGTGCATCCATAATAATGGAGGAAATCAAGTTCCATTATTTGTCGGACTTACAGAAGATTCGGTTAAAGTATCTCAGAATTATGATTCAACTATATTGGGTCCAAATGGTTCATTTGATTACCTGGGTAAAACATGGTATTTTACAGCTGATTATGCTTTATCAGGTACAGATGGACAAGATACCCAAGGTCATATTCAAACATTACCAACTACATACTCTTTTAATTCAACACCATCAAACTTTGTACCAGCTGCAAAAGACTTAATTGATTTAGCGGTATTATTATCTGATCTAGAGTATCCGGTAATTTCGGTTAAATATGATAAAGGTTTAACAGTTAACCAAGATAACGAGTTAGAAGTCAATATTGGAACCGGTTTGGAGTTTGATCAAGTCACTGGTGCTATCAATGTTACCGGAGGATCCGGTGGAGACACTGTTGAAGCTGGAGAGGGTATTGACATTGATACCGATTCTCAAACTGGCAATAAAGTAATATCTGTATCTCAAGCAACACAAAATTCAATTGGCGGTATCAAGATTGGTGATGGATTATCCATTGATGAAAATGGAGTTGCATCAGCAAAAGTATATGAAGCAGGACAAGGTATTGTATTTGATGAAGCCACACCAGAAGGTCAATTTAAAGTCAAAAATCTTGAATATTATTTTGATAATCAAGTTTCTTGTCAAATTGATGGTAATTATGGTCCACGTACATTTACACGCGTATCACAATATGAACAATGTTTGGCAGTAATATGGCCTCGTACAATTAGTGGGCAAGGCTGGGTAAATCCTCTTTTTGTTGGTTTAACAGAAAATTCGGTTAAATTAACAAGTTCAGCAGATTCAAATATTCTCGGACCATCAGGTTCATTTGAGTATAGAGGATATACATGGTATTATACATGTACTTATGGATTGATGAATTCATCAGGTGTTGATCTACTTGGTAATCTTCAAACAATGAATTATACTGATTCAACCGATGAAGTTGATAGTTCAAAACATTTAATTGATTTGGCGGGATTGGTGCTATATGAAGAATCAATCGATGTTTGGAATTCTGGCGCCGGATGGTTAAATGGTGCATATAATGATGGTCAATCGGATCAATTCTGGACCAACTGGTACTACACATATCATTCAAAACAGAATGAATATCTTGAAGTACCTACTGGTGCTATTAAGATGAGACAAATCGGTATATCCAATGAAAATGATTCTCGTTTTGAAGGTGGAGGAGTTGATTGCTTTAATTCATCGCATCATCATTTTGCAATAGTTGGATGCGTAACTGATGAATGGGCTGATATTCCAGAAGGCACAGTATATCTTCAATTCGGTGTTAAATGGAATGAGTTAAACAATCGAACAATCTCATCATCAGATATTAAATCTGTAACTATCGAATTCTATTATGATACACCAAGAAATGATGTAATAAATGCCAAACTTGGAAATGGTTTAGAATTCGATTCTAATGATGCAATACAAGCTAAATTAGGTAGTGGATTGGGATTTGATTCTAATGGTGCTATCGAAGTAACTGGAGGAAGCGGAGGAGATACTATTGCTGAAGGCGATGGTATTGAAATCACTACTGACCAACAAACTGGTGTAAAAACCATCGGAGTTAATATTGGCAATGGTCTCGAAGTAGATCCTATTACTGGCGCATTGAATGTTACTGGATCTTCTGGCGGAGGAAGTGGAGATTATTCTGCTGGTGAAGCTATTGATATCCGACAGTCTACATTAACTAATAATATCGATGCAATTCGATGGGATATCTCTGAAATAAAAACAAATGGTGGTCCTTGGACACAAGTACGATATGTTGAATTCTGTGATTCATCAGGAACTGCACAAACATTATCGACAGGATCTGGTATTTGGGAAGACGGTACCGCGGTAACATATTCACATGACCCAGCTGGTGGCGGTTCACAAGAAATCACTGATATGATTGCAGATACACGAAAGATGTGTGCTGCTTGGCGAGGTCCAGGTCATACACTAAAATTAACATTCATACTTGATACTGCTACGGCTCCATCAAATATCGTTAAATTCCGCATGAAAACGGGTGATGATGAAGTCGGTCGTGATCCAAAGAAATGGAAGATTTATGTACGTGATTCAGTAACACAAAGATGGTATTTAGTACATGAAACTGAAAATGCTGAAGTAACTGATACTCGTAGTGCATGGTCAAATTATTATAATTTCTTAACGCCATCAGATACCTCAATAAATGTCAAATATGGAACTGGATTAAGTGTAGATCCTATCACAAATGAATTGTTTGTGAATGGTCAACTTCCTGAAGGTACTATAATAAAGAAACTGACATATGTCGGCGATGGTAGTACAACAAATTCAAATATCCATTTCAGTAAGAAACCATTATCAATCTTAAGTTTAAACGGTTTGGTCGGACAGAACTATGGATCTGTAATATCAACTCCAATTGATGCACCATACTTACATGGTGTATGGGGTGGCTCAACTGGAAGTGGTACATCTTTCAGATCACCAATGTCATATGATGATACTACAAATACATTATCAATCCAGAACACTTCGGACGTAGGTTTAGCATTTAATATATCTGGTGTAACATATACGATGTTCTACCTGACAAAGGGTCATACTGGTTCAGGTACTTCAGTCAATAATGAAGTATCTGTAGTTAAGACATTCTCATATGTTGGCACGGGTACTTCAACAAACAATATCCAATTCCCAGAAACACCTGATATGATATTGAAAATTAGTGGTCCACTGGCAACTGGTGATATAACAACAGCTCCAATCGAAATAAATCATCCAACAACTAATGCTGATTATATGACAATATATACTCAACATAATGGTGGATCAAATATCACAAATGTTGGTTATGGTACATTTTCATTTAATGATTCAACAAATGTATTGACATTAACCGGTGGAGATTATGGTGATGCATTAAATTATTCTGGCGGAACATATTATGTTCAGTATATTGTCAATGAAGTAATAGCATCAGTGACCCCATATGCTGCAGGAGAAGCAATCTCAATTGAAACGATTGGTGGATTACAATTAACAGATTATTCAAATAATGATTTTGTTGATTCAATTGCAAGTGTGAATGCGGGTAGTATTGTTAAAGCAGCAGACAATTCATCATTTACATTAACAGCATCAAGGGATGATTGTTACACACGTGGATGGGATGCTCAATCAAATGGTTCATATCCATATAATATCAAAGCATCAACTAAATATCGTTTTGCATGGGATTCAGCAGATCCTACGGTACATGGTGATGTGTATGTATTTGAAAATGGTTTATATGGAGATATGCTACACTCAGTTGATCAAGCAACTGCAACATATCTTGAATTTACCACATCAGCAAGCACAACATTTATCCAAGCACGTTTTGGTGTAACGCATACTGGAGATTCAATTACATACTCAAATGTCAGACTATATGAAGTCATTGATGAGGAGGATCAATACAATGAAATCTCGATCAAGTATGGTGATGGTTTAACTGTTAATGGCCAAAATGAACTTGAAGTACGATATGGAAATGGTCTGGAGATAGTATCGAATGCTCAATATCGTCCAGAGTATTATTTCAATACACAAGTTCAATGTCAAGTTCATACTGATAATTATTATTCAACATCTGCATCATTTGACAGAACATATCAGAAGACAACAACCGAACCGGCATTATGTTGTATTTGGGAAGTTGGAGATTCCGGAGCTTTGTGGACTGGGCCATTGATAGTTGGCACAACAGCAACATCAGTTCAGTATACAACTCAAGATACACAACAAATCGTGACATATCAAAACACTTTCCAGTATCTTGGTCAAACATGGTATACATCTGGCTATCCAGATTTCTTGAATGCAGCAGATCATGAAGATAAACTTGGATACTTACAGTATCTTGGATCATATGCAACCGTATCAGATCAAATCCAAGCAGCTAAAGACTTAATTGATTTAGCATTAATCAATGCAGGATCATTACAAGCTAAACTGGGTACTGGTTTATCATTCGATGCAAATGGAGCAATCCAAGTAACCGGTGGAGGTGGTGGTAGTGGAGATACTGTAGCTGAAGGTGCAGGTATTGAAATCACAACTGATCAGCAAACTGGAGATAAAGTTATTGCAGTTAATGCAGGAACTGGACTCCAAGTCAATCAAACGACAAATGAACTTGAAGTATCAGGTGGAGTTGTTACATCAATTTCACCAACTCAAAATACACCGGGTTCTATTACAGTAACAGAAGGTGATGGAACTGCAACGCCTGTATCTGTAATCAGTCAAATGGGTGGTGCAACATCATCCACAGCCGGTACTGCGGGATATGTACCAGCTCCTGCTGCAGGAGATAATGATGCATATTTACGTGGAGATGGAACTTGGGATGATTCCGTTGTAACCGAAGATGATGAATTAACTCTGGTATTCGTACCAGATGATTATCAACCATCATAAATAATAAGATACACAACATACTCCTCCCATATGGGAGGAGTAATGTGTATTTTTATAATTTTTATTTTCTGCACGAATTGTTAATTATTACGCAAGGAGGGATTATCTATGGCAAAAAATAAAACCATCAACTTGGTCAAATCTCAAGTAATCTATAAAGATTATTCTAAAGATGCTGAGAGAACTGCTCTTGTCAGTGGTGAGAATTTGGCTCATATGTTTGGTAAGATTGCCAGATGGTATACAGATATTTCATGGGTAGGACACACTCATACTGAAGCCAACATAACCGATTTCGGTACATATGCTGGAGCTTCAACAAAGGGTGGAGCCGCTACTTCTGCAAATAAATTAAATATCGGAGCATCTGATATTGGTTCTGAAACTAAACCTGTATATTTCAATGCAACAACGGGAAAACCAGTTGCATGTGCATATTCATTAAATGCATCTGTACCTGCAAATGCAGTATTCACAGATATAAATGTAAAACAATCACCATCAACTGCAAATGAAAGCAGAGAAGTATTGTTTGCCGGTAATACCGGCAATACAGAAACTACTGGTACTGTTGGAAAAAGTAATAAATTATATTTTAATCCAAATACAGGAGCATTGACAGCTACATCATTTTCTGGTAGTGTAGATGCTTCTAATTTGACGGGTAGTATTGATGCTGGAAGATTACCAACAACATCAGTTACAGCCGGTAGTTATGGTCCTGCTGCTGGAGGAACGTTGGCACATGGTGGAACGTTCGATGTGGGATATGTGACTGTGGATAAATATGGTCGATTAACTGCTGCATCAACTAAAACATTTACATTACCGGCTCAATATGTACATCCAACGTATACATCTAAAACATCTGGATTATATAAGATAACTGTTGATGGTACTGGACACGTATCTGGTACGGCTGCTGTTACTGCTGCGGATTTACCGGCTCATACACATAACTACATATCTTCATCAGGAATTACTTCAACCACTGAAGTTCAAATTAATCCAACTGGTGCATCATATAATGAAGGTTTGCGCATAGGAAAAGCATCAAATGGTTGGAGTAATATTAATTTTGGCTGTTCCAATAGTGTAACAGCTGGTACACAAAGTGGACAATGGAGTGTTGGTGTCCGAGGTGCAGTCGGTGCCACAGCTGGTGGTATTGGAGATTTTATAATAGAACACAATGGCGCTTCGGGTAATGGTTTAACACTATATGCTGATGGATCAACTCCGAGATGGAATAATGTTGAAATTAGTATGAGTGGACATACACATCCTTATTTACCAGAATCGACAGTTACCGGCTCACCGGATTTAGATACATATTTGACATCTGGTGTTTATCATATCAAAACGCAAACATCGGAACATGCTCCTACAACTAATCATGCAACATTATTTGTGGATGGTACTGTTGGAACTCCTTATCAATTATTTATCCCAGATGTGTCGACTGGTATATGGTATAGTCGATATAAATCTGGAAGCAGTGCATGGTCAAGTTGGTTATCATTAAAGATGACAGATACTGTATATACACATCCGACATACACATCAAAAGCATCTGGATTATATAAAATTACTGTAGATAGTACTGGACATGTTTCTGCAACAGCTACCGTAGCTGCTGCGGATTTGCCTTCACATACACATGCATATCTACCTTTAGCAGGCGGAACAATGACGGGTGCAATAACGTTTCAAGTTGCTGATGCTATCAAATATAATGCAGCAAATGCAACTTATACTATGATTTCATTTTTAACTGGAGATGGTAATGGTCATGGTATTTCAATCGGTGGTGGTGGGTTAACAGTACTAGGTTCAGGCGAATCTGCATCAGCTCTTATTTCGGCATTATCATTAGCTGCTTCAAATGAAACAACTTATATTGCATCTGATAATAATATAGAATTTTATTCAAATTGTCAAACTATTGGAAACCGTCTTGGTATGGTATTCGATACATCTGGCAGATTGAGACCTAACACCAATAATACACGTACACTTGGTGGGTCTGATTATTATTGGAATAGAGCATATATTACACAAACAATCGGTGGCGGAGGAGGCATGTGGATTGCCGCAAGAGAAAATGCAATAATACGTCAACCAAATACCTCAACAGGCAGTGCTTATTTTCCAATATTTTCATGTAAAACAAAACTTGGTGAATGGAGTATTGGTACATTATCCCCTGATAATGAGCTTTTATTTATAGCATATACAACAGATGCAAATTATAGCTCAAGTACAAACACAAATAAATATTATTCATTAAATTATGATGGAGCTTTCAGTGGTTCAGCAGCAAAATGGTCAACTGCAAGAACATTAACAATTGGATCTACTGGTAAATCTGTCGATGGATCTGGAAATGTAAGTTGGTCATTAGCAGAAATTGGTGCAGCTGCAACTTCACATAGTCATTCAAATTATTTACCACAATCAACACCAACATCTACTCCTGATTTAAATACTTACACTACAACTGGTATTTATCATATCGGATTATCCTCAACTAATGCACCAGTAACTCAGCATTCTACAGTATATGTTGAGGCAGGTGTTGGCACTCCATATCAAATATTCAAACCAGATAATCTTGATACAACATGGTATACTCGTCATAAAGTCACAGATGGTTGGAGTGATTGGGTAGCTTTAAAATTAACTGATACCATATATACACACCCAACGTATACATCTAAAACATCAGGTTTATATAAAATAACAGTCGATAGCACTGGACATGTTTCTGCCACAGCTGCTGTAGCAGCAGCAGATTTACCTTCACATACACATAGTTATTTGCCTCTTGCTGGTGGTACCATGACTGGTACTATTGCATTTGAAGGAGTTGGTAGTACTGAATATCCTGCCACATCTCAAGGAATATCATTTAGTGGATCTACTGATGGTGCTACGATATTTTACGAAGTTGCCGCTTCAGATAAAGGTTGTTTAGTTTTACAGACAACTGATGATCCCGATGCTAAAATTGTTTTCCGTAACAAAGTTACATCAGGCGGAACCCGTGCGAATGAAGTTACTATCACTGATGGCGTTATCGCGGGTAATGGTTCGGGTTTAACAAATTTAAATGCTTCTAATATTTCATCGGGAACTATTGCGGCTGCGAGATTGCCGGATGCTTATTTGCCTCTCACAGGTGGTACCATGTCTGGTTTAATCAAGGGAGGTAGAGGCTATACACACTTAGCATTAGGCGTTGATAGTTACACTAATGATTATGCTGGATTAGATAAATTCAATAATGTTGATATAAATACATGGTACGGATTCTCTGTATCAAATGCATGTACTACTGTTGGTACATTAAATCAAGTTGTATTTAGTGTCAATGCAAGAACTGGTAATGTATATGCAAGAACTGGAATATATGTTGGTAGTACCAAGGTATCATTAGAAGGGCATACACATAACTATGTACCGAATACCAAAGCAGGTGTATCAGCTGCTATCACTTTATTAGATGTGGGTGATGACACACCTGTTGACAATTGTTATTATATCACCCAAACAAATGATGCTACAAATAATACTTATTATCGTAGAAAACATTCAGTTTTATGGACATATATAAAAGGTAAAGCGGATTCTGTATATTCTGCAATAGGTCATACACATTCATCAATAACGGGTCCAAATAAACATGATGCCGCGGTACCAACATCAACAGTTGGAGCAGGTGTACTTACTATATTTTATAATGTTGATAATGCCTCTGGAAATATGCCAAAATCAAATAATGCAAATGCGATTATTCAACTTAGTAAACATTCGGGTGAATATGATTCGCAACTTGGTTTTAGTAGTGATGGTAATATTTATTATAGATCTGCAAGTGGATCAGCATTTACAACATCATCACCATGGAAACAATTAGCTTGGAAAGATGATAGACTTGGTGCAAATTCAGATGGCTCCTACTGGGGTATGGCATCACCTTCTAATGATAGTAGTGTTTGGATAAGAACCACATCGCTTGGTATAATTCCATATCAATCCGGGGCTGCGGGATCAGGACATCAATCAATCGGTACATCAAGTTGGTATTTCTCGGCTGCATATATTGATACAGTACATGGCAATTTAGACGGTACTGCATCATTAGCAATTGATGTAAAGACTGCAGTGACAACTCCATCAACTAATACATCTTATGGTATTATATTTGTAGCTGATCCAACTATATCTGAAAATAACACTTTAAGAAAAACTAATGATTTTAGATTATGCTATTTCAGAGGTGCAGCAAATACAGAAGGACTAACTGAGCTTGTTTTAGGCAATAATACAGCATATACTTCTGCAAACAATTCAACGGGACGAATTGCATTATATAATAAAAATGGATATTATTCTTTCTTATATGGCTCGGGACAATCATCGAATGGTTTGGGATACTTCCTGCCTGATTCATTAAATGGAAATACAATATTATCTGGATATTATACTGCAACATTTGCATGGGATAATGCAAATACACATACAACAAAACCATGGAAACGCATTTTATATACAAATACTGCAACCAAATGGGATGATCGCGATTGTATTTTTATGATATCATATGCATATGGAACGGACTATGAATGCGTAATTGCTAAAGCACATATACGTACTAATGGAACACCTGTTTTGGATGTATATACATTAGATATATTATTCGAAACCCCTAATTTTGATAGAAGTAAATTACGTATTGTATACACCAATAATTCTTCAAGCGTAACTGGTGAAGTTTGGTTTAAAAATGACAGAGCTCAGTATGCATCATGGATTGTAACAATATTATCTTCCGGATATCGTGCTGGAAATTCACAGTGTCCTTCATGGGAAGTCCGTAGTAGTAATACTCATACTGGAACGGGTGAAGGATATGCATCATACACAACAGGTACTGGTAATAAAGCGCCACGATATGTAGGTCATACCCATATGAAATATGCAAACGGTTTTTGGGGTATGATAACACCAGGTGGTGCTGATGATGCCTGGATACGAACTACCTCAAATGGTATTATCCCATATCAATCAGGTAATGCTGGATCGGGTCATCAATCACTTGGTACTTCAACATGGTATTTCTCAGATGCATATATAGACTCAGTACATGGTAATTTAGATGGTAAATCAACTTATACTGATTATCTCAATATTGTAGCTACTAATGAAATCCGATTTAATGCAAGTACTAAACCATCAAGCGCAATGGATCTTTATATCGGTTATGTATGGTCGGATGGTAATGGTGATGCAAAAATAAATTCTTATATATTTCAAAACGGTAATCGTACTTTAACAAAAATCCAAGCAGCAAGTATTTATTTGGGAAATACTAGTGGAACACAAGGCAGCATTACTTTATGCTCTTCAAATAAACAAATTTTCTCAATCGTTGCGAGTCCAGATGCAACTGCAGGTGGCGGAATAACCTTACCAAAAACAGGTGGTCTTATGACTGATATTGTATATAAGGCTTCTTCTGGTACTTATGGTGCATTAGGTAAAGTAGAAAATACTGGATGTATTGCATCTTTAACTGCAGAAGGTATATCATCACATCAATCTCGTGCAAGTTCAACACAATCATTTGGTGGTACATATACTATCGGTTCTACTTGGTATAACATGTTATCAATTAGACATCGTAATGGCTCGGGTGATGGTGGTAGCTATGGTTTCTATTTAAGAAACTCACTCACATCTTCAAGTAGTTTGGTATATAATCAGCAATATAATAGTAGTAGTTGGCGAGGTGAAGCTACAATAGTAGACTCACTTAATGTTTCTTCATATGCGGTTCCTAATACAGCTGATGGATTGTCTACTTGTATTAATAAACTATCAACCGGTACATCGACACCATCGGACAATGACTATTACGTTGCTCAATATGCTGCCGGTGGTACTAGTGTCACATCATATCACAGAAGACTTCACTCAGCATTATTCTCATATATCAATAGTAAGTTATACAAAATACTGTGGTCTGGTTCAACATCTTGTACAGCCAGAAGTAGTACAAGTATAACACTTACTACAGCAATTTCAGCAAATAAATATAGATTCATTAAAGTAGTATGGAACGTATCAGGTGCCACAGGTGTAAGTGAATTTAGAGCTGATACATTAAATGTGATAAATAATGTTTCGAGTGCTTCGGGTGCAGCTACTACAAATATTATCCAATTCACAATTTCATCGGATGGTAAAACATTGACCGTTGGACCTGGCACTACTACGATAACTGTACTACAAATAGCTGGAGTATATCCAATTTAAAAAGGATTTGATTTAAATGAATTACATCATAACAGATTCAAATAATTTAATCATTGGGTTTGTTGGAATAGGTGGTAAACCAACTCCATCAGAAGGACAATCTATTTATGAATTATTCTATGGAGATATTCCATTACAAGCCAGAGAAAATTTAAGCTATTACACATACGATGGACATACATTCCAACGTATGTCAGATAGCTTTGTAAAGCAATGTCATGTCGATGAAGTTAGATCAATGAAAATTCAAGCTATGAGTAATTTATGTAATACTTCAATAGTATATGGAATTGACATTGGTGACGATCATTATTCTCTCACAGTTGAAGATCAAATGAATATAACCAGACTTGGTATGAAAGCAGAAGATCCGAACAATACGGATACACTGATATATCATCCGGATAATAAACCACTTCGAGTTTATACCAAAGAAGAAATGTTATATTTATATCACAAATCTTCAGCTTGGATCGATTACAATGAAATATACTTTAATCTGTTAAAACAATGGATTACTGTATTAGAAAATGCAACTGATATTATACCAATCGATTATAATACCGAATTACCTCCGGGCTATAAGGAAGAATTGGAAGAACTCATTGATATCAGTTCATATGATTTCAATATAATGGTCATAACCGATCAAACCGATTATGATAGCATTATACCAGTACTTGATGCAAGACCAAGCATTGAACTTTACAAACAAATGATGATTGAAAATGAGGAAAAGATTAAAGCAGAAATCTTCCATCCTCACGACAAAGCATAATAATCAACCACAAAGTTATAAAATTACTTTAGAAAGGAAGCGATTCTAAATGCATGCAGCAATAGAAGCGAGAATGAATGCGAATATCGAAAAAGTTCGTATTTATAACACTCTTTTTGATATCGGTCTTACAGCCGTAGAAACAATCACAACTAAGACTGGTGCGCAGCAGTCTGAAGCATCATTCCAGTGTGATTCAAATGCAAATGCCAATTACAAGTACACAATTATCTGCTATGATAATGATGCTTCAGTAATGGCAATCACATGCGATAACATCGGCGGAACTGGTGATCGTATTGCACATCTTTCAATCGAACTCTTATCTGGCGGAATAGTATCAATCAATGAAGCTTACTATTCACTCCCAAGATCAATGAGAAATGAAGTTCAGAACATCTTTAATGATGTTTACGATCTCATTGAAGAAGCTGAAATCCCGATTAAGGACGAAGAGGAAACTTGATAACACCAATAAATAATGACTAATATAGTCACGTCCGAGACGCATCCCGGACGTTAAACTTTCATGCGGATTTAGGTATAAGTCTATAACATATCCCCGGGTCTTCCCGGGGATATGTGTGGACTTTTTGATAAAATTATGAAGATATGACTCTTCATAATCATTTAAAATATTCATTAAATAAGGAGGTATAAATATGGCTAATGAAAACAATAAAAATACCAATGGTACTGTTATAGAAACCGAATTTGTTGATTATTCACAATTCACTCCAGGCAATGTAGATCCATCTAAAGATTTACAAAACTTGGAATCTGGCGAAACATTATCCGAATCATTAGGTAAAACCAAACGTTGGATTGAAGTTCTTCAAGAAGGCGGTGGTTCTGGTGGTGAAGGAACTGTTATAACTGCCGGTGAAGGTATTCATGTTAAAGGCATTGGTACATTTGCATCGCCAAAAGTAATCACGAACACTGGAGTATTTTCTGTAGATACACCAACTGCCACAGATGAAGTTGAACCGGGTGACAAGAATGGATATGTAAAAGTAACGAAAAAAGTCGTTTCTGCGCAAGGTGTTGTATCTGATGAAGTTACTTTTGTAAAACCAAAAGGCTTGGATGAAGCCGCATATCATGATGTATCTGATTCAATTCCACTTGGAACACCTACACAAGAAGAAGCTAATAAACTTCCAAATGTTGGTGCGGTTTATAATGCTTTAACTGGCAAAGTTGATGATTCTATATCCGTCAATAATAAACAATTATCATCTGATATAATCTTAGATGGTGCGGATATCAACTTAACTGGATATTCTAAAGCAGTTATTGAAACACCTGTTTTGGAAGTTGATACAATCAATTCTGCATTCGGTAAAGTATCAAAGGCACTCGATAATCGTGTAAAACAGGACGATATCGATACACAAATGCCTGCAAATCCTACTGATAAACGGGTTCCATCAACTAAGTTTATGAATACTGAACTCAATAAGAAAATTACCGGTAAAAAGGATACTGTAAACTTAACCGATGATGATGAATATGTACCATCATCAAAACTTATGAAACGAATCATCGATAATCTTCCACAAGAATCCGATGAAAACGTTCGTCAAGTACCTACGATTCAGAATAATAATCTTCGTGTATTATTATCTAAATCTGCAAATGATGGTGAAGAAATAAGTACCACATACAAGAGTAAAGATCTCAAGTATAACCCATATACCGGTACATTGATGGCTAAAAACTTCTCTGGTGATGGTTCTGCATTAATAAACATCATCAATGCAATTAATGTTATCAATGGATCTTATCAAACTACTGTTACACCAATGACTGGAACATCTGTTCTCGGAATTGTTGCTGGTGATAATATTACAATAGTACCTGACGTTGCTCATGGTACAATCCGCATTAATTCCACCGGCGGTGGTGGAGGTGGCGGCGGAGATTATTCCGACTTTGGTCCATCAGGTCCATTCCATTCACATGGTTTAGTACCAGATCCTGGTGAAGAAGAAGGTAATACAAAATATCTCCGCGAAGATGGTCAATGGGAAGTTCCTCCGGATACACAGTATACACATCCATCATATACTCCACATGCTGCGGGATTATATAAGATCACAATTGATGAAACTGGTCATGTTTCTTCAGTAACTGCCGTACAAGCAGTTGATCTTCCAACACATACTCATTCAGAATCACAAATTACTGATATGGGAACTTATGCGGGAGCATCAACAAAGGGTGGTGCTGCAACATCCGCTAACAAACTCAATACAAATGCGGGTTCAAATACAAATCCGGTTTATTTCAAGAATGGTGTACCAGTTGCTTCTGATTTCACTCTTGAAAAGTCTGTTCCTGCAGATGCAAAGTTCACAGATACTACTTATTCTGCATTTGGTCCTTCTGGATCATCGCATGGTTCTGGTTTAGTACCTGATCCGGGTGCTGCTGCGGGTATTACACGTTATCTCCGTGAAGATGGCTCATGGGCCGTTCCTGCAGGTGGTGGCGGAGGTGGTGGAGACGGTCGTGGTATCGTTTCTATCACAAAAACATCTACCGAAGGACTCGTTGATACATACACAATACTCTACACCGATGGTACTACATCAACTTATGAAGTTACAAACGGTGCAAATGGTCAAGATGGTCAGGATGGTGCAACAGGCCCTCAGGGTGAACAGGGACCAAAGGGTGAAGATGGTAAAGGAATCAAGTCAATTACTAAGACAGGAACATCTGGCTTGGTAGATACCTATACTATTACATTTACTGACGATACCACTACAACATTCACTATTACAAATGGCCAAAATGGTACTGATGGTCAGGATGGTCAAGATGGTGAACAGGGACCTGAAGGACCTCAAGGACCAGAAGGACCACAAGGACCGGCTGGTACAAATGGTACCGATGGACAAGATGGTGAAGATGGACGGGGTATCGTATCTATTACCAAGACAGGTACACTGGGATTGGTGGATACATACACTATCCTTTATACAGATGAAACCACATCAACATTCTCCGTTACGAATGGTAAAGATGGAGAAGGTGGTGGAGGCGGAGGCGGTGGAGATGGCCGCGGAATCGTTTCTATTACTAAGACGGGAACTGAAGGACTCGTTGATACATATTCCATCTTATACACCGACCAAACTGTTTCAACATTCACCGTTACGAATGGTGCCAATGGTACAAATGGTACCGATGGACAGGATGGACAGGATGGACAGGATGGTGAAGATGGTGTTGGTATTACCGGTATCACAAAAACAGCAACAGCTGGATTAGTAGATACCTATACAATTTCATTCTCAAATGGAACATCTTCAACATTCACCGTGACTAATGGTGCTAATGGACAAGATGGTCAAGATGGTGCGGAAGGACCACAGGGACCAGCTGGTACTAATGGCACTGACGGTAAGGATGGTAAAGACGGCAGAGGTATTTCAAAGATCGAAAAGAGCGGTACGGTCGGCTTGGTAGACACTTATACTATCACATACACCGATGGTACTACTCAAACATTTAATATCACAAATGGTGCAGATGGTCAGCAAGGTCCAGCTGGTCAAGACGGTCAAGATGGTAATGATGGTGTTGGTATTACTAACATTGAAAAGACTTCTACTTCAGGTTTAACAGATACTTACACAATCACATACAGTAATGGTGAAACTGATACATTTACTGTTACAAACGGAGCTAATGGTCAGGATGGACAAGATGGTCAGGATGGTGCAACTGGTAATGGTATCACATCAATTTCAAAGACAGGAACATCCGGTCTTATTGATACATATACTATTACATACACATCAGGTGATACTGAAACATTTACTGTCACAAATGGTGCTAACGGTAATGATGGTAACGATGGTGATGATGGTGTTGGTATTTCATCAATCACAAAAACAGCTACGGCTGGTTTGGTTGATACTTACACAATTGCATTCACAAATGGTACATCAACGACATTCACAGTTACAAACGGTGCTGACGGACAACAAGGTCCGGCTGGTACAAATGGTACCGATGGACAAGATGGTGACGATGGTAGAGGTATTGTATCAATTACTAAGACTGGTACTGCAGGATTGGTGGATACATATACAATTACTTATACTGATTCTACCACATCAACATTCACAGTTACAAATGGAGCCGACGGATCATCATCAGATACAGTAAACCGTTATGATTATAAGTATGCACATCGTGAAGGTAATGACATTTATTTTGAAGCTTCAGTAGAACCGGGTGCTTCATATGTATTTGACACTACTTCATACACATGGGTAGGTGTACAGATGCAAAATTCATCTGGTGTAAATACACGTGCTGAACTGGGTCATACTGGTCAAACATTATCAGTTTCATTCACAGCAGAATCAAATGAGACAAAAACAATATTACGATTCTTCCCAGGAAATGGTGTTGAATTCGCGGATGTCAATTGGTCATTGATTTCATTCACAAAGGTTGGCGATACTCCTGGTACTGTAGCTGGTAAAAATGCAGCTGCAATTGATCATATGTCAGGTGCAGTTACTCCGGCTACTAAAGAAACCACTAACATTTTGAATATTCTGGAAGGTGCATCATCAACAAATCCAGTTACAATCACATTGTTAGGCGACTCAATCACAAATGGTTATTCCGCAGATCCAAAGGCTGAAAAGTCATGGGCAGCATTATTAAAATCATATCTCGAAGACAGATATCCGTATGTAACAGTAAATAATACTGGTGTATCTGGTTGGAAGAGTTCAGACTGTGTTGCTAATTTGGAAACTGCAATGCCAGCTGGTACAACCGTTGCACTCTGTATGTTTGGTACAAATGACCGTCAGACTGTAGAGAATATGTCTACATTGTATTCAAACTACACCGCGATTTATGAACGTGCACAAACATTAGGTGCTAAATTCATTCCAATGTGTTGTACTGCAGAAACATTGGTAAATGAATCAATCACTGCAAAATATGTTGCACGTATGGATGATGTTCAGAGAATCGTTAATCGTTGGGCAGTAGATCATAATATGGAAATGATCGATCTTTATGAAGGATTATTGAAGTATTGTAATTATGATTCTGATGCATTTGATAAGTTATTCAATCAGACAGAAACAACAACCGTTGGCGGTCAATCATATCCATTCCACATTCACCCAAATAATGATGGTCACTACATCATGTATCGTTTGATATGTGAAGCTTTAGGATGTAATGCACCAGTTGCAGAATTCTCCGCACCAACAGGAGCAGGTTCTGGTGGATCTCCGAAATATTTGCATAGAGTATATCTCTACAGAAAGGGATTCTATTATATCGGATTTGATTTGTATACAAGTTCAAATACATCATTCCAAGGTGATACTCAGACAGCATTTGATGCACTTGTGGCAGAATTTACAGCTCAAAACTTTACTAACTTCTCATGGAGAAGTATTCCTCATGCAACTGGTTGGTATAGAGAAACATCTGATGGTGAAGCTATTACACTTGGAGCAATATACTACGATGGTACTAACTTCGTTGGTATTCGTGAAGGTGTTTCATTAACAACATTCACTAACGCTACAATCAAACTCACCAACATGGAAGTATTCGATGCCGCACCAAAGAGTACTATATTCGATAATAATATCCAAGCTATTGGTGGAGGAAGTGGTGGTAGTACACCAGAAATTACCAGTGAAGCATTCTCATGTGCAACGGGTTACTCAAACTTCTCAACAAACTCAATTGTATTTAAGAATGGCCGTGTTGTAACACTTGCAATCATACTGACTGTTAATACTTCTACATCTGGTCACGCATTACTTGGTACACTCACATCGGATTATCGTCCACCATCGACAAATGTATTGCCAGGCGTAGTTGCATATGAAGATTCGAGTAGATTGCCATTGGGCTGTACGGTTAATGTTAACTCAGATGGTACTGTTAGATATTATGGCGATACACTTGCTTCAGGCAGACATATCTGTATTAATGGATCATACTTAGTATCATCATGATAAATATATAAAAAGAAAGAGGTTTTTGCAATGGAAAACACAAAAGAAAAAGAAGTAGGTATTTCATCACCATGGATGACATACTACAAAAAGCTCGTTGCATTATTCAACGATGATCCAGAACTCGAAGTATCATGGAATGAAGACGAAAAGAGTGTCATCATTGAATCAACAAACACATTTAAGATTATGGCACTTGAAAAGCTTCTCGCTCCAGTAGTTACATTTGGCAACGTAACTATCACAGTTAAGTGCCTTGTAAAGAATGGATCAGAAGAGTCAGTATCTGCAATCTTTAAGACTGCATTTGCTGGGAATCCCCATATTTCGGAAGTAATCGACCAGGAAACAATGGGATGTATTGAACAGACATTCGTACTCTTTAAGCCAGAAGTAATCCAGTTCTTTAATGATGATCTCACAGATTATAATGGTAACTGGAATGGTTTATCAGAGGATATCATGAGAGATGTCATCAACAAGAATATCCGTGTAAACATCGGTACGGCGATGATCAAGAAAGGCTTCAAGGAAGTAGAAGCTGTTTCTGAATAATTCCAATCAATACTTAAATTATATAATATTAATCCCCCGGGAAACCGGGGGATTTTATTATATATTGCATTTAACGGTATAATATTTTATTATAGGAGATGATTTTATGCAAGAAATAAAAGCAGAAGACGTAATGGAAATCAAGAGAACTTTAAAGGTATTATCAGAACATGAATCAATGGATATATTCATTGAAATTATGTCATATTTAGCAAAACTCTTGAATCATAAATTATCTTATGATATGGAAGAAAATCAGAGAATGTTAAATGCTGCAATATTTCATACAGCATTACACCATCCACATGTATCTGGAAAACTTATGAATGAATTAATTGAAAAAGTATTAGATAGTAAAGAATCCATTGATATGTGCAATGAATTCATCAATTTATTAGAATAATTTCATAATTTCATATGTATATTATTATATTGATGACAAATAGAAATGTCATTAAATATAATATAGAAAGAGGAAAAGATCATGGATTATGAAGCAAGGTACAAATACTCATCAATTCCATACAATCGTAGTGAATTCATAAAAACGTTTGCCGACGATCTGTATGAAGCGAGAACAACAATGTCGGTTCCAGAATACCCGGAAATGATATTACATACTGGGGATGAAAAACGAATGGAAACGATGTTTGGGGATTCCAAAAAGATATTATCCAATATAATTGAGATATATCCAAAATATCGTAAAAAGATATATAGGATAGAAGATATCTCCGATGAAGAGTTAAATTTCCATCTAATGAGATATGAACCGAAATTTGTATTTGATAATACAGTAATCGATAAAGATCTCATTGGAAAAATGAAATCTATTGAGGTTAGCATGATTGGTTTTCAAATAGATTTGTATAATATCGTGGAGACCATAATGGATCAAGCTAAAAAACAGAGACCGGTTCATGTATATGATGGTGAAATCCAGTATCTTGAAGATATGTTGGAGCTATTACGCAAACTGGTATCGATAATAATCACCGAGATATTACCATATTTACATTCTGAATTATTTATTAATGAATGCAAAAATGGATGGATGGATGGCGGTACAAATTATTCATGGATCGAAACAGTTCAGCATCGTTTAGGTATAATCCAGTGTTGGTTATATGACATGAAAGCACACGATCCATACAGTGAAGAGAATCGTCGGGATTTAATTCATAGAACAGATGATATCTTATATGATCTGGATTATACGGCTATTATTAAAGAAAAATATAATGGTAAAAGGAGTATATAATTATGGCAGAAGTAAAAAAGGAAATGGTGTTATTAGCATCAATACTCAAGAATGAACACATGTGGTATGATGATGTCATATCAGGTTTCACATTTGATCACAAAGAGAAGCCGTGCCCAACAAAAGTCATTGAAATGATTTTTGAAAGATTATACAATGGCATGGAAAGTTTGGAGAAAACAGGTACGACCGATCAGCTATTCAATGATTTCGATAATGAAGATGAAATTCTCTCAGAAATAAATGATCCAAGTAAAACGGCAATCGAATACTTACATAAAGCAGTCATCAACTTCCAGTCGTTGTTGAATGAAGTTGATGAATATTATTATAACATAATACTGTGTAATTGCAATACAACATGCAGTTCATGTTGGAGCAGTACACCAGTAATCCCGATGGTGAACATTTACAAAGATGAATGGAATTATCTGTCGGAGGTACACCATTATGCCAATAAATTGGTTAAACTCGGCGGGGATGTTTTCAGAGAATGTTATCCGGATTTAATCGATAACAAGAATATGTTAGAGAAGCAAATGGTGAAAGATATCAATTCACAGTATGGGTTCATCAAGCAGAGTTTAACACACCTGTTGATGTACATGGAGTTGATACGTAACAATTGTTGCAAGAGTATAAACTTCATCAACAATCAGTATGATGATCCAAACCAGTATTCAGATGAAGAGGATTAATAATATGGAACTCACAATAGCAGAAAGATTTAATTTACATACAAGAATTATGGAATATATCATATTAAATCCGGAAAAAATACCGGATATGATCATTCCAAACTATGATCGTAAAATGCATTTCCGTCCAATCAGTGCAATTCATAACACCGGATTCATTGTATGTGAAACATTCCATAGTGATTATGATGACGATGAAAAACGTGATATGTTTGTCGAAATCGATATTCAAAATCCGGGTAATGTAAACATAAAATATTCAATTCCGATCAATAGATCGGATAAACCAGGTTACACGGAATTATTTAGAATTGCAACAGCCAAAATTACATCTGCGTCTTACATAATCGAGGATGTTATCATGAATGATTATCGTGATAAACACTTTTTCGTATCCGGAGAACTCGAAAAAATCAAAGTTCAGATCACACATGTGACAACCATGCTACTTTTATATGCATACCAGATACGTATGGAGTATGGTTTATTGAACATTCCGGAAGAGATCGATGATATAATGATAATCGATAATTTCGATGAAAAATCATCAAAATCGGAAGAAAATGATGAAATATTACCGGAAAAAGAGTATGAATCATACAAGAAAGCATTGGATTCCGTAAAAGATGATTTGAAAATACAGTTAGAATCATATGTTAAGAAACAATATTTCCATTATAAAACAAATTTATCAAATATATTGGCAGATATGTTAACAGACTCATGCAAAAATATCAAAGATGAAGTATCTGATATATTCCATGAAAGATTCAATAAGTTAGAAACATCAAATGAAAAGATGTCAGCAGATATTGAATCAATAAATCGTAACATGACATCGTTCAAAACACAGATGGCGGAATATACGCAGACATTATTCAAGAAACGTGAAGTCCAGATGATGGACAGAATCATTGAAAAATTGAAAACTCCGGATGAAGAAACCGCATTAAAGGAGTTTGCAAACACATTAAAAGAGTTAAGTGGCAATGTCGATCCAAAATTATGTGTGAAAGTGGTAAAAGACCGGAATGAATCGAATGTGGATGAAAGTGTGGTATTCCATTACAATTGTAAGGACATTTTCGCCAGATTAGCACGTATAACACGTGAAATGTGCACAAAAGCGTCATCAACATGTCACGAAAGTGGAGAATTGTCATTCCGAGACACGATCAATATGCGTGGAGATATTGATCGTGAGGAATTCAAGAAGATATTAAATTCTCCATTCTGCAGAGGATCATTTCATGGTAATCAATATCAAAAACAATTCATCGAAGAAGACGCAGTGAATACATATCACATCAGCTGCATGATAGATTCGTTCTTATCGGGTGCGGTGTTATTCAAATTCAATATACGTGATAATTTGATTTACCCGAAGGGTATAGATATCAACTTCAATTTCAATGATAATCATGATTTATGTGTTATAGATAACACATTATGGGATTTTGATGAAATAAAAGCAAATATTTTATTCCGTTATATGATCACAGGCAACCGCGGGGATGGTTATGTTGTACGCGAATTGATGAATATTTGCAATGAGTTAAAGAAAAGAAAAGAAGAGGTAAGAAAAAATGGAAAATAAGGAAAACATATTCAAAAGTTTAAAGAATGACGGTATTAAGATTGAAGATGCACGTAATTATGGTGATGAAATCCAGAAATTTTTATTCTGGTTGGACGGTGTAAAGGAATTTGCACCGAAAATCATATCGGAGTTTTGTGATTTCATCACACAGTGTATCAAAAACGACACACATCCGGTGGATATTCTGTTAATAACGGGATCATTCTTGAATGATTTGTATATTGACAACGTTGAAGAGATCAAGATGTTGCAGTCAATCAAGAAACATATCGAACTCATATATCCGGATAATGAACTCAACACCAATATTGAGTCATTGGATACATGCCAGACAATCCGTTTAGGCATCATTCATTGGCTCAAAATTGTAAATAATAACAAAACAGCACCATTTATTGAACCTCCGACATTAACAGCACAGAATGCGGTACCAACAAATGGTGTTCAGAAAGTAGGTAAAAAATAATGTTGTGGAAAAAGTTTTCGGAATTTCCAAAACCGGAAGAAAAATTGGCGGATTTGTCCAATTTAAACCAATGCGTGGTTGAATATTTAACGGGAAATTCCGCCGTTCGCATGAGATACGACCATTATTTGGACCCAGTAGCATCCAAAGCACAAATGAGTGCGTACTTTTACCGTGCTGCAATCCGCCCAATAATCACCGCATATGATAAATGGCATCGTCAGCATGCAAAATATGCGGAATTATGGGAAATTTATGACCCAAAAGTGGAAAAATTGGATAAACATTTCTTGGAATGCCGCCATATTACATCCACAGAGATGCGAGAAGCACGAGAATTAGAAGAAAGAATGAATAAACATTTCGAAAAAATGGAGAAATACGAGCAAGATTTGTATGCATCCATTGAAGCATGCGCGGTTGATCCGAGGGTAAAAGCATCATGAAAGTGATAAAATATGGCACGGGAATGAAATGTAAGCGTCATTATATCACAGAATGTGGTAATTGTCACACAATATTTGATGCTACACCGAAAGAAGTGGAATTTTTGGGTCGTAATGACGAACCAGTAGAGTATCCAACACCGACATACCGGACATATTGTCCGGTTTGTGGTGATACTCGGATATATGAAATCAAGAAAAAGAATAAAAAGAAGAAAAGTTCCAATGGAATGATGATAATGTTCATAATATTGATATTATTGCCAATAATTGATATGTTCTGTGAGTGTATACCAGGTAATATCGGTTCATTGACACGTGTAGGTATTGGCACAGCAATATTATCATTAACCATTATCACGTTTTTATCGGTAAATCCATAAGATGATTATAGGAGGATATATAAGATGAGTAAGAAGATAAAGATAGAAGCATACTTTTATGATATTCAGGTTCCACAGTTTTACAATACAATGGGTGAAATGCGCGATGCAATTGTACCACCATTTGCATTACGTTTATTTCCATCAGATTGCGGTATGGTCGAGGAGATGGTGAATCAAATTAATGAATCATGCGATAAGATATTAAAATTAAATGATGAATATTTAGGTGAAGATTTTGTTGATGAAGATAATTCAGCATGGGCAAAATACAATAAAACCCATGAAAAAGAAATCAGTAAGTATTTCCACCCGATATATTTCAAGATGTGCCATGATCAGTCGGTATTATTATATGACAGAATGACCACAATGTGCCACAAAATGGTTGGCATGATTGAAAATATTATCACATTGGGATCAAATCCGTATCAATTCAATGATGCAAAATACAAAGAAGCATTAGATGCATTAACACCACAATCGAAAATATTCAATGGTAATATGATTGCCAACTTATGTGATGCGGGATTCGAAATCGATAATATGGTCGATAATGTATTATCATTCTTTTATACAGATATAAATAAGAATGTGGAATATTTCGATCCGGATTATGATAATGATGATGAAGAAGATTTGGTAGATATCAACGCAACAGCGGATGAATTAATCATGCACGATTACATCCGTACGATTATACACAAATATGATCCATCGGATGAAAATAGTATATTACAAATCGCCAAAAAGAAGATGCACGATGAAATATCGAATGTAATCGAGGCAATTGACGTATTATATTATACAAAGACAATGCCATCATTACCAACTCGCGAAGAATTAAACAAATTCATCGAAGAAAATTATAATATATGATAATGATATCCCCCGTGTTTCCACGGGGGATTCATTTATATGGAGGAGAAAATAATGAATGAATTTGAAATATACCATCATAGTGATGATGAATTTTTAAAAAATTCAAGAGTCATTGAAGGCGGGAAATATGGTAGTTTCACCGTCACAAAGATGAAACTAATGAATCCGGTTCCAAAAGATAAAGAAATTATAAAATATGATGTCGAATTAGTATCAAAATTAAGAAATCTTGTTCCATTTAAACAATCGGATGAAGGCGTTACATTATCAGGCGATTTGTTTGTTGCAGGTACAATACCATCGACAAATGTAACATTTACCAATGTGCCAATGACAGACCAAAAATCATCAGATATGTTAACAGTACAAATTATCACATGTGATAATTCAGATGTAATTCTCAATGATTTAAAGAATAATGACAATAGTATGGTTGGTATTGTTCGAATAAAATGGAATTTTTCCGAAAAAGAAACACATACATTCGATCTCGCATTAAGAATGCAGAAATCATTAGCGATAGATTGGTATCCAATAATATCATTGCCCGAGTATATTTATAATATAGATATATCAAATGAATTAATGGAACTTATGGATTGTTTAATCCATTATCGCGATCAATTATTGATAGCGTGGTATGGATTGCAGATCGCATTATTAAATCCAGTAATCAAAGAAAGAATTCACCGAACAACCGTTCCAGTTGATGATGTTAAGGTGGATAAGAAAACCAAAAAGAGAAAAACCATCAAAAGATATGTTAAAACAATTAGTATCGATGATATGTCAGATATTTCAATTGGTGATCCAAAACATCATAACATGACTCAATCATATTGGTGGGTTACGGGTCATTGGAGAAATCAGAAAACTAAAGATGGACATAAGCAAATGTTCATTAAAGGATACTGGAAAGGTCCGATGCGGGAAGTAGCAGAAGAATTATATGAACCAGTCGAGAGACAGGTCATATTAGAATAGCAAGGAGTTATTATAATGCCATATAGAGACCCCGAAAAGTTAAAAGAATATCGTAAAGCATATTATCAGAAAAACAAAGAATACATGAAAAAATATTACCAAGAACACAAAGAACGGATAAGAGATCAACAAAAAGAATATCGTGACAATAATAAAGAACAAATAAAAGAAATCCAAAAAATATATAATGCAAAAAACAAAGATAAGAAAGCAGTATATAATAAAAGATATCAGGAGAAAAACAAAGAAAAGGTAATCAGTCAGAAGAGAAAATATATTGAAGAACACAGAGAAGAATATAATAAGTACCATAGAGAATATTATGCAAAGAACAAAGATAAGATAAAAGAAAATAGGAGGAAAAATAAAAATGCCACGTAAAGACCCAGAAGCACGTAAAGAATATCAGAGAGAATATCGTATTAAAAACATCGAAAAAATCAAAGAACGAGAAAAGAAACATTACCACGATAATATCGAAGCTTACAAAATAAAATCCAAAAAATATTATGAAACTCATAAAGATCAATTCAAAGAATACCGCAAAACGCATTATCATAAACATAAAGAAGAAATGAAAGAACGAAGGAAGCAATATTACCAGAATAACAAAGAAAAAGAATATGCAAACATGAAAAAGTATTATGAAAATAATAGAGAACAATTAAACGAATATCGTCGTAATTATTACCATAACAACAGAGAACACTTGAGAGAATTACAAAAGGGATATATTACAAATAATCCCGAAGTTAAACAGTATCGTCAGGATCTGAATAAAGAATATAATAATCAAACCAGATCATCTGCACACAATCATCGTCGGGTATGGACCCGTGAAGAAGTGGATATTCTCATTGAATTAAAGAAAAGGAATTTAAAAGGTAAAGACATTGCTAATCATTTAGGAAGAACATTGAAATCAGTTCAGAATATGGAATATAGGATTCGTTGTCATGGCCATCCATTCACAGGTAATCCAGTCGATATTTAAGTTTAATAGGAGGAATCATATATGAAATATCAGAAAGAAGATTTAATGTACGGAAAGTTTATAAAAAGATTCAATTTCGATCAAAAGAAACGAAGACATTATGAAACATTGTATTTTCCATTTGAACATCGGATGGAAGCGACAATATTCAACTTCGACCGGGATAAAGTATTATTACATTTGAAAGTCATTAATAAGAAATTCCATCCAAAGTACTAAAATCATATAATATACCATGAGAATTTAGTTTAGTTTATTTGCGGGATCCCATTACGGGATCCCCTATTATAATAAAATTCAAATTTTTTCTATAAAAAATTTTTTCAAAACAGAAAATTTTCATTTTTTATTTTCAAAAAATTTTTCCTTATATGATATATACTAAATATTTCATAAAATTGTAGAGGTATCTAACAGATTCCCTATATAGATAAAATCCAAATTTCATTTTTAAAATTTTTTTCAAATTTGAAAATTTTTCCTCTTAGTATTATATACTAAATATCTATAAAATTTATAGACTAATCTAACGGATCTCCTATATAGATAAATTCAAAATTTTATTTCAAAAATTTTTTCCCCTCTTAGTATTATATACTAAATTATCTAAAAAATTATATACCTATCTAACCGCTTCCCAAAAAGGGGGTATCTGAGGGAAATATGCCTTTTCCCCTTAAATAGGCATAAATACCCCTTTTTACCCAAAAAAGAAACTTTACTGGAGAAAAAGAATCAGAAGTGTGTATTACTACCACCTCCGATTCTTTTTGATTAATTCTTATTAGCTATTGCGTTCTGCTTCGATGAGCTCACGGTATTCGCTGTAAGTCATAACCATTCCATTGTATACTACCATTGTCTGTTCCATAATAAGTTCCTCCTAGTATTGTATCATATTCATATAAGCGTATAAGACTTTAGCTGGTGTCCTTCCAGGATATACAATCATCCGCGCCTACCGAATCCTACCACTGCCTCGCTGTGGTCGCTAGGATATGTCA
>Ga0310695_10001364_pt1 | contig 58399 bp, 42 predicted proteins | sample RumenRJG_04DNA_FD_203882 | JGI IMG/M metagenome (GOLD analysis project Ga0310695, IMG submission 203882) | Bovine rumen microbial communities from Lethbridge, Alberta, Canada - RJG_04 (v2) (version 2) | ecosystem: Host-associated > Mammals > Digestive system > Stomach > Rumen | place: Canada...
GAAGAACTCGTGACGAGCACCGAAAGCCGTACGCTCAAGATGGGTGACGAAACCATCGAGCTCACGCTTGCCGACGGCCCCCGCGGTCAGTTCCTCGACGGTTCCTGGCACGCACGTTCCGCCCTCATGGCCAACGCCGACAAGGTGCAGGAACTTGCAAGCAAGCTGCCGTATATGCAGTTCCTCAAGTAAGATGTGAAGCGTCATCCTGAGCTAAAGCGAAGGATCCAGTCACATTTCAAAAACGTCCAGGTTAAACCCCTGGACGTTTTTATTTTATATATTCTAACTTGTGTGTCTAGGAGAAAATAAACTAATGAAACGGAAAGCATTAACTATCAGCGCATTGCTTCTTTGCAGTTGGGCATGCTGCGGATTTTTCTGTACAACCGAGTACGATATGTCCTGGCCCTGCGGCTTAACGGTTTACATGACCCCACCGAAAAATGTGGATTCCGTCCATGTATCCATATACAACGACGAAGAAGTATACTTCGAGCTCCGAGATGAGTTCATTCGTCCCAACTCCGACTCAGCCAAATGGATTCGCCTAAACAAGGACCCCGCCAATTTCAAGAACATCCGCAACTGGAAATACGGCAAGTATTTCATGGCAGAAACTGTTTTTTGCGGAAACAAGAAAACGATATTCCCCATAGTTACATTCAACGTACGGAAAGGAAGGGCATCCACCCTTATCGAAGCTGGTTACAATGACAGCCTTCCGTCACAATCGCCAAACTATGATTTTGCCTCTATAGAAAAAGATTCTACATACTATATAACACAGCGATTCATTCCGCTTGAAAACGGTTGTGGCGTAGACTCAACTTACTACATTGAAATCGACTATACAGACTACTGTCACGAACGAAGCGACAATTATCTGTTTGAATAATGACTTTATTTGACGTTCTTATTTAAATTCAAGTAAAGCACAGGATCGGTACCGAAAACTTCAGCAAGCTTCAGAGACATCTTTTTTGACACCGGACGGATGTTCCGTTCGATTTCCGAAAGGTTTTGTACTGAAATACCAAGTTTTCCGGCAAGCACCTTCTGCGTCCATCCACGAAGACCTCGGTCTGCCTTGACCGCATCGCCAGAAGTCATAGATGCAGAGAGTTCCTTATACCAATCCGTTTCCTCGAACGGAACCGCATCATCTGCGGAATCAGCAACTTCAACCTTCAAAGCTTTCTTGAACGCAGATTCCAAGAACATTATTACAAATTTTGGGACATCACCCTCAATTCGGAACGAGGCCGCCTCAGTGTTTCGCGTACGGGGCCGATTCACGACTGCCTGCATAATATACCTCGATTGTTAAGGTTCCTATTTCGTTTTTCCAACACGCCACCCAATGTAAAGAGAGATGGCAATGATATTTACCCTCACCAAGCTTAGAATAGTTCATAAAAGATGGTTGCACGGGCCCAGATTTCTTCAGTGCGACCATAAGCTGCGCAAGCTTCATCTGTTCCGGCAAGGGCATCTTCTTTGCGGACTTTTCTGCACTTTTCTTGAGTGTCACTATATATTCACTCATAATATAGCCTTTTTTTGGCTATAAGTCAATAAAATATCATAAACAGACATTGCACAGCCTCCATTTTCGGTCACCTTCGTAACCATTCAATTTTTCGAGGCGTTATCGCAATAATACGAAAACGCACCTCGCCTTAAATTAACGAGATGCGTTCGGGATGCAGTAATTGTACCTATCTTTCGAAATGTTGGCAAGGGGCGCGAAAAAATTTTACAAACATCACATAAAGAGTCAACCTCAACCATTGCAACACCATTCCAAATGTTTTATTTTTCAAATCATCATGGACTACGCTGCAAAAATCGAAAAAGACAACGACATGGGATACGTGGTTTCGTTCCCGGACCTACCGAACGTAAATGCATTTGGCGAAACTCGCGAAGAAGCTATTAAACAGGCAAAAGACGCTCTCGATGGAGCTATGGAATGCGACCTTGATATGGGCTATTCGTTCGTATATCCAAAGACAATGCCTGATGCAAACAAAGACCTTGTCGCCATTCAGTTATCCCCAAGAATTGAAGTTGCGTACAAAATTTTTGAAGCCCGCCGTGGCAAAACAAAAGCAGAAGTAGCAAAAGCAGCCGGATTCACGCCGCAAGCGTACCAGCGTTTTGAGACACTGAAAGGCACACCTACAGTAGAAACGCTCTACAAAATCGCAGCCGCACTCGGGAAAAAATTAGAAATCAAATTCGCCTAAATCGCGCCATATTCACTGCATACAACACATACAACATTTCAGCCCATGCTCACCTCACCCATCGACAACATTCTCGTAGAAAAGGCGAAGCGCCAAATGCACTTGCGCAACGGCGACAATATTGTCAAAACGTACAGAATTTCATTGGGCAAGAATCCAGTTGGAGCGAAGGTCAAGTCCGGCGACAACAAGACTCCCGAAGGCAACTACACCATCGAAAGGCACAACCCCAAAAGCATTTTTCATTTATCGCTGAAGGTTTCGTACCCGAACGCAGAGCAAATCAAGGCCGCGAAAGAAGGTAACTACGAGCCCGGCGGCGACATCATGATTCATGGCTTCCCGAACAAGATTCCCGCATTCCTCTTTAAATTCTGGCACAAGTGGAAAGACTGGACTGCCGGATGCATCGCGGTCACGAACGACGAAATCGAAGAAATCTACGACGCAGTCAAGGACGGAACGCCTATAACAATTCTACCTTAGCAAAACATGAATTTCATTAAAAAATCTTTAATTCTATTAGCCGCAGCAACAGCTTTTTCCTGTAGCGACAACGACGCAGACTCCAAAGCCATAGAAAAAATCCAGACATTCTACAGCAAGCATATTTTCGGAAACGAGTTCGCAAACGATTCCGTCATCGCAAAGTATTGCACAAAGAGACTCGCACAAGAGCTTTCAAAAGCGTACGACGACGAGTTCAGCGATGGTGGCGGCTACGCCGTCTGGAAATTTCGCAGCAACGCCCAAGATGGCGAGGACATTCATGAAGTCGAAAAAATCGAACCTCTCGGTAACGGCAAATACCTCGTCCATTACAACGACATGGGCAACAAAGGCACGCACACCATCACCATCGTCCAGCAAGACGGCGAGATTTTCTTTGACAAGCTAGATTAATCGTCCTTGACGCAGCGGAGCGAAAGGGCATCTCCGCGTTCCATACCGCCACAAATCAACTTACCGGCAGGATTTTCATCAGAAAATTCCACATAGCACTCACCTTGCCCGATGACTTCCGTCGAGGACCAGAAATACGCCTTCTCTTCGATAAGGCTATAAGTTCCATCCGTCTTGCGGAAGCCCGCCGATAACGGCTTGAACACGCGAACGTAATCCTGGTGGCGATTCAGGTACTTCAACAACTTTTCGTATTCATCCTTGCTGGGCACATGCCAGCCGTTTTTACAAATATGGAAAATCGTTGACTTGCTGTAGAGTTTCCCGTACTTGGTGCAGTTGGAGTCTTTATCATCGTAGCAGTAGCTACCGACCATGTAGTAATTCATGTTCTGGGCAGTCCACACCATGCTATCGATTTCCACGGTCCTGTAAACTTGTCCGTCACGCAAATCACAGAAAGCTTCATCGGAAACGTCCTTGCATTTCGCGGAATCGCCGGCAGGATCCTCCGAATTTGCACCCGATCCTGAATCAGAATCTGTACAAGCGGAAAGCGCAATGGCAAGCGCAGCAGAAGCGATAACGGAACGATAAAAAATACAGGTAAAAAAAGACATACCCATTCTCCTTCTATCAGTTAATATAATATATTCTAGCTACATAGTGTTACAAGAGATTAACAGGAAAACATGGATATCAAAGTTCTCCGAGCGACAGAAGAGTGGCAACGCGCAGGTGCGTACAGCGTGCGCATCCAAGCAATGAATCGGGCGTATCACATTTCGCTCCGTGATGAATTTGACGAACACGATTGCGACGGCACAAAATTTATCGTTTTGCTGGATGATGAATACCCCGTAGCAACGTGCAGATTCTACGAGATTGATGCAGAAACAGCAACAATCGGGCGTGTAGTCGTGATGCCGGAATATCGCGGTCAAAAGCTCGGTGCCATGGCCATCCGCGAAGCTGAAAAATGGATTGCAGAATGCGGTTACAAAAAGATTGTCATCGACAGCCGTTTGGAAGCCACCGGTTTTTACGAAAAGCTTGGGTACAAACTCATCGGAGATCAGCCGCACCGCTGGGGCGTCTTTGATTGCACCCGCATGGAAAAAACGCTCTAGCTATCCGCGATACTTTGTATTGTATCCGTGGTTTTCGCGAGGGCGCAAATCGTTCGGGTACATGACATCAGCGTACACATCTTGCTGGAGCTTTTTCACGATGTTGTAGACTTCGATGTAATTGGAAATACTATCGATAGAAATACCCGCATTCGTAGAAGTCATTCTTCCGTTCCGCGTTACAGGATTTGCCTGGGCAGACGTCGTGATAACATCCCCCACACCAAACCACTGGTCAAAAATGCCGCGATGCAAATCCACGTGCGAAAGTTCCGCAAACGGTTTTGTATTGTAGCGCTTGCAGAAAACACCACCAGACGCATACATAGCTTTGTCCGTGATGATATAGTTTGTATTTTGGTAACGCCTAAACGATAAAAGCGCCCCGCCAAGGTAAATCCATACAGGCATCAGGTGGAGCAACATGAACGGGACCAAGAAAAAGCCGATGTGTTCTTCTTTAGACGAGAGCGAAGCGCCGATAACGCCAAAGTCAATAATACCCCAAATCAACGCAAACGGGAGCAACGGATTAAAGATGCTTTCGAAAATAAAGCACTTTTTGTTGGGCTTCCCTGCATAAATGATTTTTTCGTCTTTGCCAATTAAAAGTTTAAGTTCATTATCCATAAAACGCTCCGGGATGACGGACCATAATAAATTACAATATTTATTGGAATTTCGATAAATTACGTTTGTTTTTGTTTACAGTTTTGCAAGAAAGATGATATATTATAAGTACTCTCTTTAAGGAGAACGGAGAAACTCGATTTTTTAGGGTATGGAGATTAAAATGGAAGAACAGAACATCCATTCGGCAGAAATGCAAAAGCAAATGAGAAAGGTGGGGCTGAAAATTGCGTTTATCATGGCGCTTTTGATGAGCTTCGGACTTTCGCTCACCGGCCAGCTGATGGCGGAACACCCGCCTGAGATGCCGACAATCGCAATTGTCATCAGTTTCTTGAAATGTTTCGCCTTGAGCTTTGTCATTAGCTTTGCAATTGGCTTTTTCGTACCGATTCCCAAAGTGAACGCCGCCCTCGCCCGCAAGTTCCACCTGCAGCCGCGTACCCCAAAGGCACATTTCGTGGAATCGCTCGCTTCGAACTTGATTTACACGCCACTAATCACGACGGCCATGGTCTGTTTCGTGTACTTCACGATGATGCCAGAAGGTCACAAGCCGCCGTTCCTTGCGATGTTCATCTTCTCGCAAGTCGTTTGCCTTGTCGTAGCGCAAGTTCTGATTATGGTGTTCGTGCCGATTATCATGAAGCTTGTGCTGCCGAAAATGCCACCGCGACCATAGCTAACAGAAATGCGTACGCCGATCCCGCCCCGGAACAAATCCGGGGTGAAAAAGCGATAAAGATGACAATGCAATAAGAGCGATTATGAAAAACGCACGGGATGACCCGTGCGATTTTTGTTGTTGAGAAATGGTTTTAGCCGAGGCGTTCGTTTACAACATCCCAGTTGACGATACTCCACAGCGACTTCAGGTAATCCGGACGACGATTACGGTAGTCTATGTAGTAGGCGTGTTCCCACACATCGAACGTAAGAAGCGGTTTGAGTCCCTTGGTGATCGGGTTCTGGGCGTTGCTTTCTTGCGTAATCACAAGCTTTCCTGTATCCAAAGCCGAAAGCCAGACCCAACCAGAGCCAAAAAGCCCCGCACCCTTCGTCTGAAATTCTTCTTGGAACCGATCAAACGAACCAAAATCATTTGCAATGGCTTTAGCAATTCTTCCCGTCGGTACATTGTTCATCGTCGGAGCCTTGAACTGCAAAAAGTACATAGCATGGTTCAAAATCTGCCCTGCGTTATTGAACACGCCACCTTCGGACGTCTTTACGATTTCTTCAAGAGACTTGCCTTCGAAAGCACTCCCAGGAAGCGCCGCATTCAAATTGTTCACGTAAGTCTGCAAGTGCTTGCCAAAATGAAAGAGCATCGCCTCCTGGCTTAATGCAGGAGCCAAATCAGCCATCCCGTACGGAAGCACTGGCATTTCAAATTTTCCATTGATTGGTTCAAACATGAAGAACCCTCCTTTTTTGGATAGTTTTTATCATTGCTCAAAGTAAATATATACTAGTTCAGCACTGCATCGTATCAAAAAAGTAAGAAACGATTATTCCATATTATACCTTAAAACAACAGATCCCGGCACAGAGGCCGGGAAAACAGCATAAAAGGAAATGCCCGCTCGGAGGCGGGCATGACAAGGGCTGTATAAAAAGGCGATGCCCGCCAGAGGCGGGCATAACTCGGGGATGACAAGGTTGGGCGCAGCTAGGCGTTATTCTTCGGCGCCTTCTTCATCGGAACCTTCATCGCTAGCAGCTGCTGCGGCGGCATAGTTGCCGAGCAAGATGCTCACGTCCACGGACTGGAGGTCTGCAAGGCTCTTCACGCCCGTCTTCTTGTCTTCTTCGACCTTGGCGAAGTTAGCGACAATGACGTTTGCGGAGCTGGCTTCAAAGCGGCGAGTCTTGTTAGAGAGGCTCATGTTGCCCTTTGTCGCCGGGAAGAACTTGGCTTCGAGCCTTGCCATGTCCTGGGAAGTTTTCACAGTCTGAAGAGCGCCGCAAGCGATCGCCCAAGTGGACTTGTTCATTTCGATGCCGTTGTTCACCAAATCAAGCACCATGGAGTTACCCTTGAAGGACTTGTTTGTCGTGGCTTCGTAATGTTCTCTAGCCTGGTTGACATAGTTACCCTTCTGCATGAAGAGCATGGCGATAACGCCAAAGACGAGAACGGTAAGAGCAATGGAAATATTCTTTAAATTCATGACGTTCTCCCTTATTCGAAATGGTATTCAGCCGGTTTTTCAATCTTGAGGCTGTTAGCAAGGTTGTACTGGACCAAAGCGCTATAATCGACGTTCTTGAGCTTGCCCTTGGCATAGCTGAACTTCACAACGCAATTCTTACCGCAAGCAACTTCCTTTGTACCCTTTTCGTTCTTGAGGAGGATCGTACCTTCGGCAAGACCAGCCTTCTGATAAATGCCGTTCTGCACAGCGTCGTTAATACCAGCGCCCGTGTAAAGGTGAGAAATCTGCTTGAAGCGAGCATCCTTGTCAGATTCGATAGCGGCAAGAGCGCTCTTGAAAGCAGCTTCGCTCTTAGCACCGGAAAGCACGGTGTAAACAAGTTTCCAAGCCATGCTGTACTGGTCCACAGAACGCCACTGTTCCACGAGAACCTGCGTATTCTTTTCCAAATATGCCGATTCCTGTTCGTTTGCGGTACGCTTTGCCTGTTCCTCATAGCCGCCCTTGAGCGTCATCAGGATAACGATGAGAGCGACGAGGATGACAACGTCAGCCACGACGAGGATCTTCATTTTCTTTTTATCCATAAATATTCCCTTTAAAAAGAGTCGTTTCGAAAACAATCTAAACTTTAATTTAAAAAAATCAAGAAAATTTAAAGTAAAATTCAAGAACAAACACGCCTATTTTTTATATTCTTCTTGTATGAGCGAAGATATTTCCAAATTACCCTCCCAGATTATCTACAATAACCTCAAAGAGATGATGCGCGCCAAAAATACCGCGCACGAATCCATTTTCAAGTTCCACTGGAAAAAGATGTGGCCGTTCAGCCTTATTTGGCCGCAAGTTGATTTTGTCCGTATCGTAAGACTCATGGACGAACTGCGCAAGAACGTAGTTTCGCAAAAGGCTCTCGTCAAAGAAGCCAAGAAGAAAGCCAAGCCGTACGAAGAAACGTTCCTCGGAACCATTCCGCCTTATCTGGAATGTCTTGACGTTTCTTGCAAGTGCCTCGCCGATGTCGCCCAGTGGAAGCAGGACATGCTCGAAAAGAAGCTTCACCACGATGTAAAGATGGTCCGCGACGTGTCTGAATACAACAACATTCTCAAGGCATACGAGAAAGCCCAAAACGATCTCGTCAAGGCTGGTGAATTTGTCAGACTGGGTTGGGTGGAAATGCTCAAGGGTTACGTCAACGAAATCGAAGGCACATAATGCCAGCCGTAAGCGTCATCATCCCCATGTACAACACCGAGGCATTCATCAAGGATTGTCTCGACAGTCTCGTTGCACAGACTTTTACGGATTTTGAAGCTATCATTATCAACGACGGTTCGACCGACGAAAGTGCGCGAATTGCCGCCAGCTACGCCTCATCCGATGCCAGGTTCAGGCTTATCGGACAACCGAACAAAGGTCCGTCCGAAGCCCGCAATACGGGGCTCAAGATTATGCGAGGGGAATACGTTACGTTTATCGATAGCGATGACTGCGTAGCACCGAACTATCTTGAAGCGCTCATTTCCATAGCAAAGGAACACGAAGCAGACATCGTATGCTGTAACCAGCAACAAGTCGAGGAATCGTTCAAAGTCGACGGCACTACAGTCGAGGTTGCAAGTTCTGCAAGCATCACCGCCGAAGACGCTACGAGAACAGCCTTGTACCAAGACAAAGTTCCTGACTATTCCGCATGGAACAAGCTGTACAAATCAAGTCTCTGGAAAAACAAGTTTTTCCCAGCCGGAACAATCTACGAAGATTTCGCCGTCGTTCCCGAAATTTTGCTAGCCGCCAATAAGGTCGCCATTACAAAATCAAAGCTGTACTTTTACCGCAAGCGCGCCGGAAGCGAACTTGCCACGCAGATAGACCGTCAAAAAATCGTCCTTTTGCTCGACATTGCCGAAAACGTTTTTGAAACAATGAAGCCAAAGTCGAAGGCTCTTTACAAGGCAGCCCGCAGCATGCTCGTGAGTGCGAGTTTTAGCGTCTTGATGCGCACGCAGGACACCGAAGAAGTTGCGAAATACCGCCAAAGAGCTCTTGCGCAGATTCGCAAATACCGCTTTGGCGCGTTCTTTGATTTGAGCATTCGCATGCGCAACCGCATGGCAATTTTGATTTCATACCTTCCCCGCTTTTTGTTTTTCAAGCTTTTGAAGAAAGGTCTTTCGTGATTCCACTCTCGCCCAAAGAAATCATTATTCGCATGGCGCGGTGCGTTCTCGGAGAGGAGCGCGTTCACGACCATTTGATTGAGCGAGGGATTCAGTTAAGGCATTTGCGCGATGGCTACACAGAAAATGGCGAAAGTCGCGACGATAGCGAGACTCGCCAGACGCTCATATTCATGGCAGACGGCAAATGGATGCACGGCGGGCTTACGGACCGGTTGCGCGGAATGGCTAGTGCGTACAAATTCGCCACCGAGCATAATCTCGATTTCAAGATTTATCACACATCGCCGTTTGAACTACAAGAGATATTGCAACCGAACAAAGTAAATTGGGTTATTGGAGAAAAAGAAATTAGCCACAATTGTGAAGTGGCGAAGCCCGTATTGCTTTACCGAATAGACTTTAAAAACGATTCTGCGCTAGAACGCCAGCTCGATTCGAGCCACAAGCAGTTCCATCTCTATTCGTGCGTAGATACTGTTGGCGAAGAATTCTCTAAATACTTCAACGAGCTTTTCAAGCCTTCGCCCATTTTAGAACAAGAGCTTTCGCATTACGGTGAACTGCTAGGCGAAAATTACACGTCGATTTCGTTCCGCTTCCAGAATAAGCTTGGGGATTTCAAGGAATTCACGTTTAAGGAATTGCCAGAGAAAGGCAAGCGCAAGCTGATGATTGCAGCGATGAATGTTTTGAGGAAGGAGATGCCCCATCATCACCCTCTCGTCAATGAAACAAGTAAAATACTTGTGACGGCGGATAGCCCGACGTTCCTTGCGGAAGTGGAAAAGTTGCCGAACGTCGTGACAGTCAAGGGCAAGAGCATCCACATCGATTTCAACAGTTCCAAGAACGCTACAGATTACATGAAAGCGTTCACGGAATTTTTCCTCATTTCAAAAGCTTCGAAAGCGAAGCTCTACCGCAATCGAAAATACAAGACGTATCCGTCAAATTTCCCGAAGTACGCCGCACTGCTCGGACACGTGCCGTTCGAGATTGTGGAAGAATAAGCAAAAAACCGCTCGGTGAAACCGAGCGGCTTTTTGCTGTTATAAAGCTTGTGTTGCTATGCTTGTGTTACTTCACAAGAATGCGCTGCGATTGCTGCTGAGAGCCGACGCGAACGCGGAGGATGTAAACGCCCTGCTTAGGCAAATTCATCGATACAGCGTTCGTGCCAAAGACAGCCTTTGCAGATTCCATTGCCCAGAGCTTACCCTTCACATCCAAGAGTTCGACCTTGGTGCGTTCACCCGCAAGGCTTTCCGGAGCATCGAACGATACATGCAACTGGTTACCCACCTGAGACGAACGGAGCCCCTTGATGACATTCTTAGCCATAACTCTTGCAGAGCGAGCTACTCGAACCGTAGCCTTCTTTGAGCTAGAGTTGAGCGACACCTGCAACTTCTTGCCTTCTTGCATTTCGGTTGTAACGCCATCGATGGTCACATACACATGGTAACCGAGAGATTTGACACCGTCAACGCCTTCAAGCGTGAGATAGCCTTCGCGAGCATCCGAAGCAGAGAGTTCAAGCGTCCATTCCGTTTCGTCGCTAGCACTCTTGATAGACTTGGCAAGAGAGCGCTTACCTTCGACAATCGAGAGGTTCACGTGATCACCCATACTTGTAGGCGGTTCATCAGCCACGAACGGATTGTTGCCGACACCCAGAATATTCCAAGAGTCACGCTTGCCATTCTTATCCGAGAGGATAGCCTGCAAAGTCCAGCGGTCCGAAGTCGAAGATTTTGCAAGAGCACTCTTTGCATTAGATTTACCCGAATTATTAGCATTTTCATCCGGTTTCTGATAATCTAAACGCACCGTATCAATTTTAGAAGCATCGACAGAATGGATCACATATACCGGTTCTGCAGAAACTTTCCACTTCGTCTTCTTAGAAACCTTCACCCAAGCAGCTTCATAAGGTGCCAAGTAACGAGTTTCCTTGTATTCACCCTTTTCGCTGTCGTATTGCCAGAAGGTGATTTCGGATTCTTCGTCCACATTCTTGCGAGCCGATTCGTTCATGCTGAACAAATCAACATACCAGCCATGCGGATTGGCAACAAGGTTCCAGCCCGTCGTTACACTATCGAGATTCCAGACAATATCCTTGCCATCATCTTCGAAATCGGTACGCATCACGAGAGAACCTTCATGCTTAGAGCTGACCCAGACACCGCGAGAAGCGTCAATTTCATCGCCCTGCTTATATGCATGGTACTGCCAGAAATCACCAACGCGGGTTTCATCCCACCAGTAGAAGGAAATGCCTTCATTCCACTGGATCAAAGACGTATCCACCGCCGTGAGTGAAACCATCTGCCAGCGTTCTGCCTTAAGCGAAGCCACCTGAGAATCGACCGTAAATTCCTGACTGTATTCGTCCGTTTCCTTTTCGTCGCCAATCACAACGCGAACCTTGTACTTGCCCGGCTGCAACATACGCAACGTGATTTCATCCGAGAACGCCATCGCTGCAGAATCGGTAAGCACCGTATCCACCACAACAGCATCCTTAGCCACATCGATAAGTTCGACCTTGGCAGAAACACCGCGCGTCACTTCGAATTCGCTAGCCTTGATGTTCACACAGATTGTGTTACCGCTCTGAGAGAAGTGCTTGTTCACAATTTCGACAGGCGTCTTGTTTGCCTTACCGAAGTAAGCCTTCAACGTAGCGTTTTTCATGTTCTTCGGCAACTTGTCGCCATCATAAAGCACAGTATCGACCTTCTTACCATTCATCACGACAAGAGAGTCAAGCGTGTAGCTAGAATCCGGGATTGCCTTCAACGTCCAGTTCTTGCCATCAAGTTCAGCAGGCAACATCATCGTGCCATTCTTATTGAACTTATGCACAAGCGTGGACTTGTCCTTCTTTTCAACAAGCTGCACATCGCCATGTTCCATTTCGACAGTTGCCTTCGTGATGTTACCCGCGCATTCTTCCACATTGGTCGTCCAGCGGGCGTACAACTTGATATTCGACAAGTCGTTCATCGTCGGGTAAACCTTATAAAGCGAATCCACCAAGCGTTCGTTCAAGTCAGTCCAGGCAGAACCGGATTCAGACTGAATGCTCCAACCGGCAAGGCAGCGATCCGTATCGTAGACAAGCGTCGGGAACGAAAGCTTACCATCATCCGAATCAAAGTCACCTTGTTTGCTCCAGTCGTCACCATAGAACAAGCCCTTATCCGACGGGATGTCGAACACAAGATGAATTTCCTTGAACGTTGCAAGAGCGGTGATCTTGACATCGCCAGTAATCGGCCTGGTCACATCATTTGCAGTCGATTCCTTCTTACCCTTGGCATTCGTCCAGACTAACGGCAAGCCTTCATCGAGCGTCCAGGAATTAATCACATCAAAATGGGCTGTGACTTCAATATCGTCCGTTGCAGGGACCTTCAAGCCAGTCTTCGGGACAACGATTGAGAACACCGTATCGCCAACATTCTGCGTAAACGTGAGCGTACCCTTGTTTGCGCTATCGGCAGTTACCGTGTAAGTCTTCATAGACTTCTTTTTCCACACAGCATAGAGAGTATCCGAGCCGAACGATGCGCCATACTGCATCACAAACTTTTCATATTCTTCGATAAAGCGATCATTAATAGATTGCCATACAAAGTCGTTTTCACCCACATCAGACTTGAATGCCCATCCCACCAATTCAGCATCGGCGCGATAGAGGTCCATCGGCAATTCCTGATTATAAGCGTAGAACATTCCCGGAACCTGATGTGCAAATTCAGTTCCCGCAAATACGTTAGCATCGCCTCCATTGGCATTGAACACAAAGGCAAATTCCGTCGGGATCGCCCCCGTCGACAACTGAACATCCGACTGAGCGTCCGACACCGTAAAGAAGCCACCATTGTCAATGCTAAAGAGCAAGTTGCCGGCAATATCACGACCTGCTATAACATTGTCAAACTGGTAAGCATTCGAGCCTGCAAACGAGACTTCAACTTCAACACCAGCAACCGCAGGAATTTCAACGCCATCTTCAGTCACTTCAAAGCTGTACGTCTTGTCTTCGTACCTGTAAGATATTGTGAATACGCCTTCTTCGGCACTCCAACCTGAGGCGACCTTGAACGTCTTAGGAGTGCAAGCATCACCCTTTTCTTTCCAGACGGCATACAACGTTTCCGTAGACTTGCGAGCCTTTTCGAAAGCATCGAGCGTGCGAAGAGCATCGAGATTAAACGCTTCTAGCATATTTTCGCCATTAGCATCCAAAGCCCAGCCGACAAGGCAAGCATCCGTACGACCCAAAACATCGAGAGACTGGAGGTCCTTAGATTCCGTTGAGCGATTAAGCTCATAAGATTCGTGCTCCTTTATTGCCGGGTTCACAAAGACCATCGCATCTTCAGGAGCGTTCATATCGTAAACGAATTCATAAGAACTCTTGAGGAGCGAAAGTCTAATGGCTTCCATATCCGGTTTAATAGTCAAGAGACTACCCGTCCAATCGCTCCATTCCGAGCCCGTGCGATAACCAATACCAGCCGAGGCATCGAGAACAACACCTGCCCCGCTCTTGATTGTGAACGAAACTCCCGTAAACGAGATATCGCCCATTTCGGAAGGCACGAACATCTTGTCAGAGTCGAACGTGTAAGAACGCTCAGCTTCTTCGCCTTCGCCCAAATCAAACTTTCTGGTAAACGTGTAAGAGCCCTTGTCTGCATCAGCAAGTTCCACTTCCACGCCAGGAGTCTGGCACTGAGACCAATTAGCATACAGCTTTACCGGTTTCTTCAAATCCTTGCCAAGTTCTTTAAACTTTTCTATGAAAGGTTCATTCAGTTCAGTATACACGCCGTTCGCATCGTCATCGACATCGAACGTATAACCATTCATGCAAAGACCTTTACGATAGAGTGCAAACGGGAATTCCGTATTGGCGCTTTCAACATTGTAATTAACCGACACATTCCAGTTCTTCGTGTTTTCATCTTCTGCAAACGATTCCTTTGTCATGAGCGGAGTCCAGGAATCACCGAAGTAAGCTTCGCCCGACGAGTTATCGTTAAAGACGAGTTTGTATTCATCCTTTGTCACCTTAGCCGTGAACGAATACACCGTCGTCTGCGGCAGAGTTTCCGGTTTCAAGCGCCATGCACCTTCACTCGGAGTAACTTCGACTGATTCAGAGGTTGCCGGATCCACATAAGAGACCTTGAAGCTCGTATTATCCAAGCTATATCCAGCCTCAGCCTTTGTACGGACATCATCCACATAGAAATCAAATGCTATGCCAGCAAGGGCAACACTCTCATCCGTAATCACATGGCGCAAAGAATCTTTACCAAACGGCTGATAAACGACAAGCGTTGCGTGTTCCAAGCCACTCTTAAGAGCAATCGCTCTCATCGGAAGCGTAATCGGGCATTCACGCCAAATGGCATAAAGCGCCGTCGGATGATCTTGATCATTGCTAAAGTCAATATAATTCGACGAATTCAGAGAAACCCAAAGCGGGTCGGTATCCGTAAATACGTCTGCCTTCACATTGGACCAACCAGCAAAGCACTTATCCGTACGATACGGGCTCCAGAATTCAATTTCGTCATCTGCTTTTACCATTTCAAGGGTTGCTGTTGAAGAAGCGTCAGCCGGCAAATAAGTTTTTGCAGAATCCGCCGCAGAAGTCAAAGACAAATCGTAAGTGACATAGACCGGTACAAGCTCAATGAACTCAACTTTCATTTTCAAATTCGATTTCATATCGATATTTTCGCCTTCAAGCAACGGTACAAAGTTCGCTGCTACGCCAGTCATATCATCATATAACAAGGACTTGAACAAATTGCCGTCCTTAGCATTCGCTTTAAACGAAAGCTTGATACCGAGTTCACTACCATCAGCATCACGCGCAACAGGCACATCGAGATAATAATTATCATTAGCATCTTTCTTAAACGAATGCTTAAGGACAATCGTATCGATAGCCCCCTGAGTTGTTGCCGAAGGATAAGGCAGTTTCTGCACCGCAAAAAGGTCTCCATCACCATCACGATTTAATTGAATCGTATGCTTGTCTACCGTGACGTTTGCAGACGGGCAAGCAGGATTATCGATATCCGGAACAAGCGTATTCACAGCAAGGCTATTTTCTTCCTTGGAGGTCAAGTACTGCAATTCTTGCTGGATATCGAGAGTCTCGTGCGTTAGGCTAGAGCTTTCAAGTTTCCAGTTAATGCGACAGCCATCAGAATTGAGAAGTTTCGGAGCCTTGACATTTTCAGCAGTGACATCGTCCAGTTTATCAAACCAATCCAGTTCTAACTTATTCGTCGATTTATTTTTCTTGTTAGACACATAAATATCAGCATCACGCATATCTTCTGGGATAGCGAAAACAAGGTCGTAATGAAGCTGCGTAACCGTCGGCGTAATCACCATTTTCAAATAAGATAGATTATTCGCAAGACTCGTAGTGGAAATTGCCGTAACAATGGAATCCATGTAAACAGAATCATTTACCGTCAGCGGCTTTCCAGACGCCCCAGTGACCATCCATGATTTAGTATAACTATTTTTATGGAAGTCTTCTACTGATGTGATATAATCATTTTCAGTAGAAATGACATCATGAGTACCACTAAATACAGAACCCAAGCCAAACTCAGCATTCCATTCAAGACTATAACCTAAATCAGTCGGTGCAACCGTTGTGCGCATTAATGGAACATTTACAGTTTCGTTGGCATCAATTACGGTTTCATAAACCTGTTTACGCCCCATACCATTAGCATTTTCCAAGAAGCTCTTAACCACGACAGGAGAGGTTCCCTTATTCTCTACTGGGAATTTATATTCAGGGGCTGTGTTACCGAACACATAATACAAATGAATGGTATCGTTATATACAGTTCCAGACTCCAAATCGCTCTTTTCATTGTCAGTCAAACCATCAAGCAGCTCTTCTAAATTGTATCGAACAGCCTTATGGATTGAACTTTGTATTGCATTTTTAGAGTTAATATGATAAAAATCTGGGCTATAGAGCATATACAAATGAGAACTAAAATCGCTCATCACCAACGTTGGATAACCACCACCCATATAATTGAAGGTGTATTCTGTCATAGGAACACCATTGAAATCGATAGAATAGCCATTCCAAGTAGCACCCTCTTTAGGAACTAATACTTCGGAACCATCAAGACAGCCGCTATTACCATTGTCTGAGCACACATGGACGGCAACATTCATCACGAGAGCCTTTTTATACGTATAAACAGTAGGAATATATGCAACATTATAGCTATACACTTGATCCGCATCAAGTTTTGGATAGGACGCATCATACCACAGTCCGTCTTCACCCATAAGCGACTTCACAAAAGCAACATCATCAGGATCGAGCCTACCATCTACATCTGTGAAAAGAACGATACCGCCATCGGGATATTGAGGAATGTATTCCAAAACACGCGAGCCATCCTCAATGGCATCGTTCAAAATCTTTTTAGACGTTTCATCTGCAAAGGTACTGAAAGTTTCATAATCAAAGCTTATGGCATAAACAGGTTTCGATGCTGCACTAGTAGAGCCCTTAAATATTGGCAATCCATCGTTTTCTTCATCCACCAAAGTCCAATACAAAGACGTAGCGCCCATGTTTAAGACAGCAGCCATACGGCGGCTCTTCATCTGTTCCGAAGGAATAACACCGTTGGAATACGATTCCGTAGCAGACTTGTAAACCGGCTTAATAGCATAACGCAAATCGCCATCCGCTTCAAGATCATCCACAGCGTTGCGGAAATTGTGAGTGAAAGAACTACCATCAGCATAAGCACTTGCATCAAAATTCTTCCAATTTTCTACCTTAGTTCCACCCAGCATTCCAATAGGAGCAGTAACGTCATTTTCACTATAATGGTAGTTATCCTTCACATTGAAGAGGTATTGATTATTGTAATCATCGTCCCAATAAACTTCAGCAATCAAGAAGCCACCAACATTAGAAAACTTGACATCACCAATAACATAATTTTGCCACACACTAAGTGTAGTTCCATCTTGCCCACTATAATCTTCTATCAAACCAACAAGCCCACCCGCTTTGTATCCTTCTACAGAACCATCAAAAGCATTACTAACTAACACAGCGCCGGCTCTTCCAATCGAAATCTTACCAATAAGACCACCAGCAAAGTCATCATTTCTAGAAACTACTGTAACATCATACGCTAACAAACCACCAACATTCAAACCATACGAATTGTATTGCGCATAAATCCAACCAAAGGCACCACCAGCCGTTTTTTCAGAAATTACTGTATCTTTTTCCAATATCACATTTCGAATATTTCGCACACCTTCTGCAAAACCAGCAATTGCACCAGCAAATTCACTGCCGATAAATTTGGAATTTTTCACGGTAATATCTGTAATATCGCCTTCGTCCGCCGACGTAAGGTCCACCAAAATCAAGCCTGCTCTTTTACCATTAAAGAAAACTTTGTCAAACGAAACATTGGTTAACACGCCTTTTTGATTTGCCATTTTGACAAAACCAACATCATCAGCAGCATCAACATGGCAAAGTCCCGATATCGTATAGCGTTCATTATCAGCACTTTTGAAAACATCATTTTCGTCCAATTCTAAATATTCACCCCTGAATGCATTAGGAGCATCGTTACAGACGCCATCGGTATTCCCCGCAAAGTCGATATCCGATGTCAGAGTAATCGTATTCTGACCATACTTAAACCAAAGCTTGGCATAGCCATAAGCATCAACGACATGTTCAATATTCGCATTTGGCTCTTTCTCTCTAAACCAGTATTCATAACAAGATCCGACGGAAGGCGATTCACCAGCAATAGCTGGATACTGATAGAAAAATAAGTTATTAGAATTTTCAGAATCCGTTTTATAGCAGAAATACTTAACCATACGTTTTGTTAAATAGACATACGTCACATGGTCTGTATATTGCTCAGTAGTACTTATTTTCTGTTGAGGAACTTCGCTGCAGGATTTTTCCCAATTTGTACTTCCCCAATCATTCCGTTTATCATCTTCAATCCAAGAGCTACAATCATCCAAAAGGCTATTGACAAAATCAACATCCCCTTGAGCGAGTTTGCCTTCACCATCCGTAAAAAGGACTATACTACTAATATAATTCAAGCCCGCTTCATAAAAACGCAAACCAGCATCTATAGAATCCAGCAATATTTTTTTATGGGCAGAATCTGCCTTAGCAAAGAAAGAGCCGCTGCCATATACATCGAAAGAGACCCTCTTAATCGGGGCACTTTTGCTTACGCTGCCCGCAAAAATCGGCAAGCCTTCATTTTCCCCATCTACTTGGCTCCATGCTTCACCCAAGACTGCAGCCATGCGATGTGATTTAAAGTCCTTATCAGAGACCGCTCCATTACGGATATCGAGATCGCTATGATTACTAGGATCTATAAACAGAGAAGAACCCGAATATCTTAAAGTTCCAGCAGCTTCAATTTCTCCTTCGATAGCATTACGGAAGTTCCTTGATATCAGAGGATTACCTGTCGCCCAATAACCAGGAGAAGTAGTCCAATTTCCAACACCCAGTGTTGCTCCGCCATCATCTTTGCCATAATGGTAGTTATTATGGATACTAAAATCAAAACTATTATCTTGATTAATGGCGCCAATCAAATAACCAAGCTTTGCACCCGAAGCGCCCTTGACATTACCTTTTGAATAAGTATCTGTAATATTTAGATTTATCTTGTTATTGGCATTTTCTTTACCTGATGCATAGCCAATAAGCGCACCTGCATAAGAACCACTCCCGCCAGAAACGTTGACATCGGCTTCAACTCGATCAAGTTCTAGTTTCAGTGGTTGTATAAATGTATAATCCCAATACCCGATAAGACCACCGGCATACTTTTCGCCATTAACTTTGACGTCTTCGACAACAACGTTCGTCAGTTCGCCACCGCCACGACCAAATACAGCACCTGCAGCAAGTCCGTAGAATTCAGAATTAGTCACCTTGATAGAGGCTGAACCAAATCCAGACGCAATTATACCAGCTCCAGTTTGGTCATTCGACATAGTAGTTTTAAAATAGGCATTGTCAAAAGCAAGTTTGCTAATATCACCTTCAAAGCGTCTGAAAAAGCCCGCACTAGTGTCATATGCAGAAACATAGCAAAGTCCCGAAATCACTCTATAACCGTCATCAGATGCACCAACACCCTGAATGGTATAATCGCCCTTTGTATAAGAATAATTGCTCTGATAATGACGAGAGAAAGTCAGTAACTGATTAAACTCATTCTTCGCTGTTTTACAAGTTCCATCAACATCGCGACCGGCAAAATGGAGGTCACTTTCCACAACAACATGTGCAGTTTTTTTATCATTACGAGAATCCAGCCAATACTGAATTCGGGAGGATGCATCGTCAAAAATCCCGGCAGCAATCTGGTCATGTTGACCACTGCGATCATACCAATAATCATAGCAGGTATAACCTTCAGGCGCAGTTTCGCTACTGCTAATTTGTTTCAAATACAGATACTCATCATCCGCAGAAATTTTAACACAGAACAAGTATTCTTCGCTCGAACCCGTATTATTCTGATACTGATTCAATACCGCAGTTTCAAGAATACCATTTGCATATTTATCAGAAGTCGTTACATCTTCGATATAGTAACCATCGCTACCACTTTTTAAAGAACCATTGGCAACAAGAGAAGTTTGTGCAGATTCGCCATTAACTTCGTTACGGAAGTTTCGCTTGACAACTAAGCCAGTTCCAGTAGCATTTATAGGAGCCGGAGGATTCAACCAATTAGCAGGATCAATAGAACCTATACCCTTTGCAGCAACATAGTCATTGGCACCATAGTGCGTATTATCTGTAATTTGTTTTAAATTAATCTTTGAAGTGACCATCTCGCCCACAAGGTAGCCCATCTTATAACTGTCAGAACCACCAATGACATCGCCCTCCGTATTCGTATTATAAATAGACAAATTGGTAGTTTCATTTGAGCTATTCATCAAATTGCCGATGATACCACCAGCCGAGATATTATTTTCATTATCAATTCGAACTTCGATTTTATTATCAACATTGTAAATTTCAACATCGGCACCATCTGTGTTGTTGGCATTATTACCCACATCACAATAGCCAATAAGTCCACCGGCACGAAGCCCCGCCTTTATAAATCCGTTTTCATCGCCACTACCACCTACAATTGGAAAGGAACCATGTTCGATAGAAACATCATGAATCAAAAGCTTATGCTCTACAGCGGCCGAACCTAAAGAAGCATCATCACTACCATCGTAAAAGACTTGTCCAAACAGACCTCCAGCATAGGTCGATCCATTCATTCTAAGCCCATTAATTGAAATGTCATGATATTCCTGTTGAACATTAAACGTAATGGAACCAGCAATACCGCCAACATAAGACTGTTGCTCCGTTACAGAGCCAACATATAAATCCACGTTTTCAAACACAAAAGGTCCTGCCGACTTTCCATTATTCTTAGCATTTGAACAGGGATGAACGTTCCCCTGATCCGCATGCAGACAACGGACCGTATTGTCACCGATAATACCGCCAACATAAGAGTTCGTGTTAGAATTACCAACAATTTTGACATTATGGAGTTCAGCACTAGAAATATCGGTATTGCCCTTACCCACAATGGCACCGACATTAGTTCCTTGAAATTCAGAATTGCTGACCTTGACATCATGGATATAACCATTAAAGACTCTTGTACCATCTAGACCAGTCACGCCTTCTGCAATGATACCGGCAATAGAATTTGTCGCACTAGCATTTAAATAGGCGTCATCAAAATTCATATTGTACATAGTACCACTAAACTTTTCAATAAAGGCAACTTTTTCAACATTCCCAAAGTGACAAAGTCCAGAAATGACATAGGGCTCATTCGTTTGGGGATTAATCTGAGAATACAAAGTCTGCCAAGAATACAGCGTAGCAATCATCTTGCCAGCAAAGGCGTTATTGCCCTCTGCACAGCCTATGGTACTGCGACCTCCAAACTTGATATCCGATGTTACGCGCACAAACGCAATTTTATCTTGTTTTGCGGAAAGCCAATTGTTCAAATAGGTGCTGGCATCAGCCGGTTCGGAACCGGTCGGGTTTGCCTCATACCATTTATTAAAGCAGACTTCAGTGGCCGCCCGAGTGTCATTTTCCGTTTTTTGGCTAAAGTTCAACCGAGGATAATTGAATTCTTTATCTTCTAAGAAGCAAAATTGCAAGCCTTCGCCAGAGTCAGCGGCATAGGCAGATGAAGCTCCAACAGAGGCACTCACAAAGAGGAATGCCGAAAGTACGAATAAAAACGGATTTTTAGACATAAAAAACCTATCTATATTATTACGAAAATAAATATAGCTATCTTACAAAAAGTTTACGGAACGTTTTGTGCCGATTGTGACGGAATGCACGATGTACTCGCGGGCATTCTAGAACTTTAGGAGATTTTTGGGAATAAAGAGCTTGGGCAAGCGGAGCCAAAAACGCGGAGATAGCGAGATGACCTGCGGAATCAGGCGGAAAGCCGCTAAAGAGCTTTGGGCTGCGACAGCAGAAAACCAGTTTGCCTTCCAAGCGCGTACTGCCTTTTTGTACAGAGGATGTAAACTATAGTTGTCACGCAAAATTCGCAAAATTTCGCGGTAAATGCGATCATGGAACACATGCATGTTGTCGCCATGCTCACGGTAATAGCAACACACGAAATCTTTGGATACAGGCTGCGGACCGTACTCATAAAGGATTTTCAGATAAAGCGGATAGTCCTCGAAATAGTAACGCGAGTCATAGCCGCCGAACGCCATGATTTTTTCACGCACGAACATTTCGGCACAGCCATGCAAAGCCTTTTTGCCCAGAAAAGATTCTTCAAAAGTCACCTGGGGCACGCTTCGCAAATAGCGCACATCCATCTCGCCCAACGAACCATCGTCGTACAGCGGGACAATCTGCCCAAAGCATGCGACGGCATCAGGATGAGCTTCCAGAAAATCGCTCTGTTTTTTGAGCCTGTCCGGAGGCATGATGTCATCCGACGAGAACGAGCAAACGTAGCGCCCACAAGTGAGCGCGAGCAATTCGTTTAGCGTAGCGACAACGCCTTTATTCGGGCGATGGATATACTTGAAGCCGAGTTCTTCGGAAAGGCGCTTTAATATTTCGGGAGAACGGTCCTTGCTCCCGTCATCAATGACAATGAGCTCAAAATCGACACCGGTCTGCCCCATCACGGAACGCACGGCAGCTTCGACATACTGTTCGTGATTATAGCTAGGCAGGATTACGGAAACTTTCGGAGTCATTTATTACCCCATTTCAGGCTGTTGACGAGAATAAACGAGGCGACAAGCGTCAAAAAGTTTTCGAGAGCATACGCCATCATCGGACCATTAAACTCATAAAGTTTTACAAATGCATAGGTCGAGCACGCAAGGACTAATTCCGAACAAATTTCAAGTACCAGGAATTTTTTCGTTTCACGGCGGGCAATCAGCACAAGCCCAAGCGCCCACCCCCCAACGCGGAAGAAGTCACCCAGCAGTTGCATCATCATGTAATCGGCAGCACCGGCATACGACGACGAAAGCATAATAGCGACCAAAAGCGAGCGCCCAAAATAGAAGATTGTAACCGCCACAAGTGCGAGAGCCATGGACTTTACAAGAATCGGGCGGAACATTCCCCAAAACTCGGACTTTGACATGTTTGCAGAGACTTTCGGCAGAATAATCACACCGAGAATCGCCGAGAAAAACGCCGTCATAAAATCCGAAATCTTCCAGATGCCTTGCCAAATGCCAGCCGCATCCCAGCCAAGTTCCGAGCCAATCGTAGAGCGCATGAACGTGAGTACCACAGGCGATAGCACCATCGGCACAATCCCCATCAACGCATAGGACAGCCACGGAGCACGGATATCAAGAGCCGTCTTGCGGATTTCACTTAAGCTAAAGCCCGCACGAGCTGCAATTTGAGCGGCAAAGATCCCCGCCACGACAGACTGCGTCGCCACAATCGAGAGAATGCTAAGCCGTTCCGTGTAAAGGAAGAACGCCACCCAGAACATTTGCCACAACGACGAGACCATGTTGATGAGCGCCCAGCGACGGTAATGCCCAAGCCCGTTCATCACGGACGCCGAAATTGTAATCACGTTTGTCGCCAAAACTCCAGGTAACGCAAAGATAATCGCCGCCTGCACAAGACGCGGGTGAATCCCCGGAAAGAAATTTTCAAGCGGAACCGTAAAACAAAGAACGAGAGCTATAGCAAAGGTGGCAATACTTGCAAAAGTCGTCAGGCGAAAACCGCCGCGCCACACGCCACGCAACTGTTCCAGATTGTCCTTATTCTGTGCCGAGAGGCTTACCCAGCCGTTCTGGAGCGCCAACGAAGAGGTCGCCTGCCCCATCGTCATAAAGTTCATGAACTGTCCGACACATGCAAACGCCGCTGGCGGGAGAAACACCGCCAAAAGCTTGTTCACGACAAAAACACGCACCGCGTTCAGGAACGTCACCATTCCCGAACCCATAAACGCTTTCCAAAAATTCACGGGCTGATAATTTGTCTTGTTTTCCCTAGAACTCATTAATTGCACCAATCACTTCGGAGACTTCGTCGTCGGTCATCACAGGACTCATGGGAATGCTGAGAATCGTCTTTGCCATGGACTCTGCAATCGGATACTCGCCGCTGAATTCGTGCGCATAAGCCTCTTGCTCATGCGGAGGAATCGGGTAATGAATCAGCGTCTCGATGCCACGCGCACTCAAGAACTTTTGCAGTTCGTTGCGGGATTCTTCGCTCTTGAGGCGAATCACGAACACATGATAGACATGCTCCGATGGCGTTGCAGGCATCTCGGGCAAAATGACTTTCGCATTCTTGATTTCTGAGCAATAGCGAGTCGCAATTTCACGACGGCGTTCGTTGGAAGCGTCCAAATACGGGAGCTTTGCAAGCAAAAGCGCCGCCTGCATTTCGTCTAGGCGGGAATTGACGCCTTTAAACTTGTTCACATACTTGCGTTCGGAACCGTAATTCCCGAGAGCGCGTACCATGTTTGCGATATCGGCATCATTCGTAAGCACAATGCCCGCATCGCCAAGCGCGCCCAGGTTCTTGGTCGGATAAAAGCTAAACGCAGCCGCCGAACCAAAAGTACCAGCAGAACGACCATCGCTGAGCCGCGCCCCATGAGCTTGTGCGCAGTCTTCGAAAAGGAGCAAGTTATGAGCGTCTGCAAATTCACAAATTTCGTCCATCGCACAAAGGCGCCCGTACAAATGAACAACGAGAATAGCGCGAGTCCGTGCACCACAAACATCCTTCAAGCGCTTCGGATCGATGTCATAGCTATTTTCGGCAGGTTCCACAAGCACAGGCTTGAGCCCCACAGCACTTATTGCAAGGACTGTCGCAATAAACGTGTTCGAAGGCACCAAAATTTCATCGCCAACACTCAAACGCCCCATTTCCATCGAGGCTCGCAACATGAGCGAAAGCGCATCAAGCCCGTTCCCTACCCCCACAGCGTATTTCACGCCGCAATATTCAGCAAACGCACGTTCAAATTGTTCGCCATAATGCCCTCGAATGTACCAGCCAGATTCAACAACAGAACAAGCAGCACTCTTCAAGGCATCCATGTACGGGGCATTTAAACTTTTGAGGTCGAGAAAGGGAACTTTAGCCATAGCAATTCACAAAAACAAACTTTTGTCCTAATATACAAAAAAAATCGGCTCCGATGAACGGAACCGATTACTGAGCTACGAAGGGCTCGAACCTTCGACCCACGCCTTAAAAGGGCGTTGCTCTACCAACTGAGCTAGTAGCCCGAGCAAGGGCAAATATATAAAAAGATTTTTGAATTGTAAAGGCATCGGCACAGCGAATAAACAAAAAAAATCATCCTTTCTTCGTTTTTTCACAAATCATTCGCTCGACTTTTTATAAATTTACACCATGGATTTATTGAAAAAACTATCAGCAATTGCGGCTATCGCTATCGCATGTCCGGCATCCGATTTTGGCTATTTTTCTAAGCACGATGCAGGGCAAGAAGTTTTTTCATTCCTCTCTACTTTTGACAGTCCGCGCAATGCGGCTCTTGAAAAGTCTGCATCAGCGCTCCCTACAACAGATCCGTCTATTGTGCAGTTGAACCCTGCAGCAGTTACGATAACCGAAGGCAAGAAACGCGTTGTCGAAGCCCACTGGCAAACTGGCGAAATGGCAAGCAACGTTGGAACGCTTTCTTACACAACGCAGTACCAGAAGTTTATCCTACAGTACTCGTACAACTGGCAATCGTACGGCACCATCACCGGCTATGACGAATACGGTGAAGAAAACGGCAGCGAATACAAACCGTTCAGCCAACTTGTAACAGCCACAGTCGCCTACCCGATGAAGCATATCCGCGTAGGTGCCACTATCAAGTTTGCATCGGACAAGCTGACCGGCGATAACGAAGACCAGACGGCAATGGCAGCCGCTTTTGACTGGGGTTTGACCTGGATGTCCGATTCCAAGAACTACGGCTTTTCGTTTGTTGCAAGAGACTTCGGTGCCATGCTCCGCGGCTATGTCAAAGAAAGCGCCGATGACACGTACCCGCTTTCGCAGACTTTCGCCGTTGGCGGATTCCTCAAGCCCCGCAGTGTCCCGCGTTTGACCTTGTTTGGCGAAACCGACTTTCCGCGCTACGCAGAACCGGACTTACACCTTGGTGCAGAATATGCGCTCGGCGAATACTTCCGCATCCGCGCAGGTTTCACACGCACTTGGCTTGACATTTCACGAGATTTCAAGGAATTGGCGAATTCGTCTAGCAGACCAGATGAAACAAACAGCGCACGCTTGTTCAGCCTTGGTCTTGGCTACACTTCAAGCTTGTTCGCCTTTGATTACGCCTTCTCCTACCTCGCTTCGAGCTTAGGCTACGAACACAGGCTCGGTCTCCGCTTGGATTTCTAAAGGTTCAAGACATGCGGCAATTCGACGTTTTTGTTTTTAGCGAAAACTTTGACGAAACGCAAGGAACACTCCCCCAACCGCCATTCACGGACCCAGAACTCGGCTGGTTCTTTACCAACGACTGGAATAAGCACCTCGATGAGATTGAAGGGGAATGGGTTGTTTTTGCCCACCCAAGCATCAAGATTGACCGCCAGTTTTTGAACAACGTTGCAGAAGTGACGGACGGGTTTCCGATGGTGGATGCGTTCGCACCAAGAATCCGTACAGACAAAGGAAAATTTTTAGGCGGATATTTGTTAAAGCCTGCCGCTAAAGGTTCCGGCTTTGTAGAGATCGACGAGAATGCACCATTGCGCTATGTCGCCGCTCCGCACCCGTTCCTCGCCGTGTTTTCTCGGCGCATTATCCAGCGTACCGGCGGGTTTGACACGACACTCCCAGAATACGCAAGGCTTGCAGACTTCACGCTCCGCATGATGCATGCCGGTGGCAAGATGTTCTCCGTGCCGTACCTCGTCGCACAAGCAACAAGCGATGAAGCTGAGAGTGTAGCAGGAAACGGTTGCAAAGATGCGCACGATCTCGCAGGAATGCGCGACCTCAAGTCCATCGCAATTATTTTGTCGAAAGCATTCGGTGCAGAAGCATCCGTGCCATTTGCACTCCACCACCCAAGCGTTATTTGGACGCTATTCCGCAATCGCAAAATGCGCAAAGAAAAGCGCAAAGCGGCAACACTCCTTTCCAAGCTCAAAGCGGATTTTCTGAAAGAAGTAACATTGTGATCCAGTAAAGTCGAGAAATAACTGGATCCTTCGACTCCACTACGTTCCGCTCAGGTTGACGGGCTGCTACATCGGAAGAAAATGGCGACCCCGTCCCCATTCGCGGATCATGACCGCATAAGCGCTAAAGCGCAAGTGGTCAAAGAAAATAAATCCGGGGTGACAATGCAAAAAAAAAGAACCCCGCCGAGTGGCGAGGTCCAAAAGCTTTTTAGCGGAGGTGTGGAAATCAATTTGCTTTGAGCGTTACGCCCACACCACTAACACTAGTTAAACTTTAATTAAGCCTTGTAGTTGGCGATAACGCGAGCCATTTCGCAAACCTTGTTGCTGTAGCCCCATTCGTTGTCGTACCAAGAAACAACCTTAACGAAGGTCGGGTCGAGCTGGATACCGGCCTTAGCGTCGAAGATGGAGGTCTTCGGGCAGTTACGGAAGTCGGTAGAAACAACAGCTTCATCGGTGTAACCGAGGATGCCCTTGAGTTCGCCTTCAGAAGCTTCCTTCATAGCAGCGCAGATTTCTTCGTAAGAGCAAGCCTTCTTGAGTTCGACAGTGAGGTCAACAACGGACACGTCAGAAGTCGGAACGCGCATAGACATACCAGTGAGCTTGCCATTGAGCTGCGGGAGAACCTTACCCACGGCCTTTGCAGCACCCGTAGAAGACGGGATGATGTTTTCGAGGATGCCACGGCCACCGCGCCAGTCCTTCTTGGACGGGCCGTCAACGGTCTTCTGAGTAGCAGTTGCAGCGTGAACGGTGGTCATGAGGCCACGGACGATGCCGAACTTTTCGTCGAGAACCTTGGAAATCGGAGCGAGGCAGTTGGTGGTGCAGGAAGCGTTGGAGATGATTTCGTCACCAGCATAGGTCTTGTGGTTAACACCATAAACGAACATCTTGGTGTCGTCCTTAGACGGAGCAGACATGATGACCTTCTTAGCGCCAGCCTTGAGGTGAGCAGAAGCGAGATCCTTGGTGAGGAAGAAGCCAGTGGATTCAACAACGACGTCTACGTCAAGAGCGCCCCAAGTGATGTTGGTCGGATCCTTTTCTGCGAAGATCTGGATCTTGTTGCCGTCGACGATCATGAAGTTGCCTTCGACCTTGATGTCGTGGTTGAAAGCACCGTGGACGGAGTCGTACTTCAGCATGTATGCGAGGTAGTCAGCGTCGAGGAGGTCGTTGATACCGACAACCTGGATGTCATTTGCGAAGTTTTCCACAGCAGCGCGGAACACCATACGGCCGATACGACCGAAACCATTAATACCGAGTTTGAGAGCCATTATTGGATCCTTTTTTTATTGTTGAAATTGCTACCCACCTAGTGGTGGAGCTTTGCTGGCTGGAAAGATACAAAAAATCAAACTTTTTGTGTAGTAATAATCAAAAAAAAAGAGTTTTCTGGACCTGTTTTAGGGGGCATAAGCCGTCCAAACGGGTTACGACCGCCATGTGAGGTTAGCCTCACCTTTTTATTAGCCGAATCTAACATGCGTTTGCAATGTAAAGATTAAGAAAGGATAATAAGATTATTCTTGTTTGTATCGCAAGATACTACTTTGGTTGCACCCTATTTTTCTAAAATTAGGGTGTTAAACAATTTATCCCGAGATTATTATGCGTTATTCGTTTGTAAAAAAAAAGAATGTGTTTGCCCGCCTGACTGTTGCTTTCGGGCTTTTTTTCCTGTTTTCTTGCGCGGGTAACACCCCCGATGTAAACACCACCCCCGCCACAGAAGTTTCGGGTTCCGCAGAAGATAATTCGTACGACGAAGAATCCTCCGAAGTCGATTACGTTACCGAAGAAGCTCCCGCCACAGTAGCTACCGGTGGCACCATCGAAACAAGCGGATATACGTTTACCGCACCCGACAACGGCTGGACAATTATCGGCGGTGAAGACAACGCCCCCTACGAATTTTATAATCCGAAGACCGGACGCCGCGCCGTCCTCGTGGAAGTTACCCTCCCCGAAGGCGAACCGCTCCGACTCATGGACCGCGCCCAAATCGAAATGCAGTCGTTCGAATCGAGCGGCAAGAAGGCAACACTTGCCGAGACTTACCCGGAAGAAGCATTTGGCACGACCGGTGCGTTCTTTGACGTGGCAGGCAAGCGTTACGACACGCCTTACGAAGCCGTCGGTCTCGTGATTGGCGCCGGGAACCGCATCTTTACGCTCACGCTTGCAGCAACAGACACTCAGCTCCCCGCAGGTGACCTCAAGCAAGAATGGAAGGACTTCTTTGCCACATTCAAGCTGAAAGACGTCGTGAAAGAAGAAGTTTCGGAACTCTCTGCCGAACGCATCATGCAGCATGCTAGTGCAGATCTCGGCTATTCCTGGAGCACAAGCGATACGCTTTGGCACACCTGGACGGGTGTCGCCCGTCAGAACGAAGACCCAGACCTGGTGCTCAGCAACAAGAAAGAAGATATTTCGCTTTTTGTATACGGCGCGATTGTCCCAGGCGACGAAGTCAGTCAGCAAGACATGTTCAAGGTGCTTTTAAGCCGTCTTGGACTTTCCATGAACGAAGCAAGCTTTGAAGTCCAGCGCGTCAAGGTCGGTGACCGCTACGCCCAGGAATTCACCCTCACCCACATCGTCAATAAATACGACTTCTATTATACAGGTAGATATTTCTACGACAACGGACGCGGCATATTGATTGCCACCTGGACACAGGGCATCAACAAGAAGAAATACGCTTCTGTGATGAAAAACGCCATTAGCGGGCTCAAAGTCGGCGAAAAACCGAAAATGGCAAGCGACGCAGAAGCCCAAAAGAAGCAAAACAAGTTCAACGCAGCCGTCATGAGCCAAGTGGGTATCCTCCGCTTGCTCGAAGACCAGCCGTTTGTCGCCCTCAGCTACTTTGAACGCGCAAACAAGATGGACCCGGAAGAACCGCTCTATTTAATTAATTGTGGTTTCGTGTACCAGATGAAGGAACTTTACGGCCCGGGCATCAGCTATTTCACAAGCCAGATGGATCTTGTCCGCAAGAACGGCAAGTTGCTCTCGATTCTCGGCGAAATGTACGAAGCACTGTTCGATTACGGCCACGCCCGCGAATGCGCCGAAGCAGCCCTCCGTTACACCCCGAACAATCCGGAATACGTCATCAACTTGAGTGACGCGCTCTGGGGTTTGGGTCAGCGCCACCAGTCCCTCATCGTGGTGCAGAGACTTTTCGATACACAGCCGAGCTCCCGCCTGGGCGTTTACCTCGCTAAGACTTACATGGGCCTTGACCAGTACGCCGAAGCCGTCGACATCTTGTACGGCATCCGCGGTCGCTTTGGTATGAGCAAGGAACTCGGCGAAACGCTCATGGACGCATTGATGTTCCTCGGACGCTACGAAGAAGCCCGCGCTATTAGCGACGAAACGCTCGCCAAGGCCAAGAATGATTATAAAGTATGGACGATGCACGGCAAGATTTTGTTCTACAGCCGCAATTACCGCGATGCCGAAAAGGCTCTTACCAAGGCACTCGCCCTCAAGCCGGATAACGAAGATGCCAAGAGTTTCCTCTCTGCCACGAAGGCTTACCTCGGCAAGGCAGACAACCGTACGCTCCAAAAGCCGATTACACCTGTTGAAGAACGCACTGCCGACCTGAAAACGCTCCTCAGCCCGCAAGCCAAGAAGACCGCCACGGAAGGAGACTTCCCTGCCGTGATCCATTACCAAAAGGAATCTCTCAAGGCAGAAAAGAACGCCAACTGGGTCCGCAGCGAAGAAATGCTCCTCGAAGTTTTGGACCAGCGCGGTGCCGCCATTTATCGTGAATTCACGTTTGACTTCTTGCCGGGCTATGACCGCATCTTCTTGAATGCACTCGAAGTTTACGACAGCAACTGGAAGCTCAAGCAGAAGGCAACACTCAATGGTGCCTATATTACATACGCTACTGAAATTGGTGGTGGTAACGAAAGCCAGACGGCACACTTCCCGCTTTCGGAACTAGCTCCGGGTGACTTTATCTACATGCAGTTCAGCCGTACGAATCTCGAAAACAAGGGCATGATTCCGTACACGAACTACGAAAGTAGCCGCGACGTGCCTGTCGGACAATCCATTTTCCGCATTTACGCCGACACGACACGCTTTGTCACGGAAGAATATGGTCCACTCCAGAAGACCCCGATCAAGGGTGGTATCGAATGGAAGATTGAAAACCCGGTCATTGTCCGCAAGGAACTTTATATGCCAGTGTACCGCGACTTCGGCGCAGGCCTCATGCTCACAGGTAAGCAGGAATGGCGCGATGTCGGCGACGATTACCAGAACCTCATCAGCCACCAGTTCAAGAAGGCGGTCAAGGTTCGCGAACAGGCATTTGAAGTGCGCGGCAACAAGATTGGCGATGAAGCGGTCAAGGCTATTATCAACTTTGTACGTCAAGATATCCGCTACCGCGACGTGCGATTCGGCGGTCACAGCCTGATTCCGCAAACCGCAGAAGTCACGCTCAAGGAACACCGCGGCGACTGCAAGGACATGGCACTTTTGCTCAAGGATATGCTCGAAGCGATTGGCGTAAAAAGCTACCTCACCGCCATCCACCTCACGGAAGAAGGTTTCTCGCACTTGCCGACCATCCAGCAGTTCAACCACATGATCCTCTACATCCCGAAGCAAGGGAAGATTAGCGAACGCTGGGTCGACGCTACTGACAAGACGGGCAACGATCGCCCGGTTCCGCTCGACATGGAAGGCAAGGTCGCTCTCGTGATTGACGGAGACCAGAGCCACGTGGTCACAACTCCGATTCTCGAAGACAATCAGGAACACCAGATTGCAATCCAGCACGACTTGTTCATCGGCGCAAACGGCGAATGCGAATTCCGCGATTCCGTACAGCTCCAGGGCAAGTTCGCCAGCGCCATCCGTAACAAGTTCTTTGGCCGCGATGTCAAGGATCAGGAAAAGCTTTTGGAACAGTTCCTCGCCTCTGGCGTGCCGGACGTGAGCATCGGCAACATCCGCATCCAGAATCTCGACCAGTTCAACAAGCCGCTCATTATCGTGAACACATACCTTTCCAAGGGTTACTTTGGTCAGGGCGGTTCCGAACTCAAGGGCCGCTTCCCGAACGTGTGGGAACGTAGCCTCTTCAAGCTCCCGAAGGTCGCCAAGCGCCACCACCCCATCCGTATGCCGCACGAAACGCAGTTCAGCTTCAAGCTGAACATCAAGACGGCTAGCGGACATTCGGTATCGCTCACCGAAGCAAAGCCGCTCAACCGCGCCCCGGATTACGTGAGCTTTGAAAAGCAGCCGAAGTCCAAGACCTCTAGCGGCATCAAGTGGACCACGTTTGCTCTCTACGCCGATCCAAGCGAATACGACAAGATTCGCGAAGAATGGAACTACCTCTTGAGCGAAACGAGCCCGATGATTACGGTAAAGTAGGAGTCACAATGCGCGCATTAATTCTCTCCGATATTCATGGTTCTGCTTTGGCAGCAAGGCAAGCGCTCTCGTTCTTTGAAAAGTTCAACTGCGACAAGATTTTCTTGCTAGGCGATACGCTCTATCACGGCCCGAGAAACCCGCTCCCGGCAGGGCATGGCCCCATGCAAGTCGTCGAAGCGCTTGCGCCGTACAAAGACCGCATTGTCGCTGTCCGCGGCAACTGCGATGCCGATGTTGACTTGATGATGCTAGACTTCCCTATCGAAAACGAATACAAGGTCGTTGAAGATTGCAGTTTCCACTTGTTCATGAGCCATGGGCACATCTTTATGCCGGAATGTTTCCCGAGAGATGCGCTAAAAGCCATCGAATCTACGGGTGCGACGCAGTCCACAGCGCAGGATCAAGCAGCCGCGCCACAAAAACCGCAAATAGACGTGTATCTGTACGGTCACACGCACATTTGGATGCTCGAAAAGAACTTCCGCAATGTGCTTCTCGTGAATCCCGGCTCGACGAGCCTCCCGAAAGGCGGGAACCCGCCGACATTCGGGCTGTACGAAAGTACGCCCGCCAATGGAAGCGAGCCTGCCCATGCCAAGTTCAGCATACACATGCTGGAGAATGGCAAGGAAATTAAAGCAGTGAGCATATAGGGAACGGCGCACCACCTGCTATTTTTTTCTTACATTTGAGTCATGGTTTTAAATGTAATTTGGCTCGTGTTTTTCTTCGGTGCATTTATCGCATGCATCGTCCAGTGGCTTGCTTTCGGCGATACCGGCATTTTTAACAAGGCTATTCTCGGCGCTTTCGACATGTCCAAGACGGCATTCGAAATTGCTCTTGGTCTCACAGGCATTTTGAGCTTGTGGCTCGGCATCCTGAAAATCGGCGAAAAAGCAGGCGCAGTCCAGATTTTGGCAAAAATCGTGCAGCCGCTTTTCTCAAGGCTTTTCCCCGAAATCCCGAAGGGGCACCCGGTCGTGGGCACGATGCTCATGAATATCAGCGCGAACATGCTCGGTCTCGACAATGCGGCAACTCCGATGGGTCTCAAGGCAATGAAACAGCTCCAGGACTTGAACCCAAACGACGACAAGACTGTCGCTAGCGATTCACAAATCATGTTCCTCGTCTTGAACGCGAGCGGACTTACGCTAATTCCTGTCAGCATCATGACTTACCGCGCACAGCTCGGCGCCGCAAACCCGAGCGATGTGTTCCTCCCGCTCCTCCTCTCGACGTTTTTCAGCACCATCGCAGGCATTTTTGCACTCAGCTTTTTCCAGAAAATCAAGCTCAAGGACCCTGTAACCGTGATGTGGCTTGGCGGCATTAGCGCCTGCGTTATCGCCGTGATGTTCTACTTTAGCCACCTTACCGCCGAAGCACTCGGCACGACAAGCCTTTTTATTAGCGGTCTTGTGCTGTTTGGCGTCATCGTTGCATTCCTCGGACTTGCCTGCTACAAGAAAGTCCAGGCATACGAAGCGTTTGTCGAAGGCGCCAAGGAAGGATTCAACACCGCCGTAATGATTATCCCGAACCTTGTCGCGATTCTCGTGGGTGTCGCCGTGTTCCGCGCAAGCGGTGCGATGGACCTTGTCATGAATGGCATCTCGGCTTTGCTTGGACTTATTGGAGTCGGGAATGACGTTGTTCCGGCCCTCCCCACTGCCCTTATGAAGCCCCTCAGCGGTAGCGGTGCCCGTGGCATGATGATCGACGCCATGAAGAATCTCGGTCCGGATAGCTTTGCAGGCCGCCTCAGTTGCATGTTCCAAGGTGCAGCCGATACAACATTCTATATCATTGCCGTGTATTTCGGTTCCGTGGGTGTTAAAAAGACCCGCCACGCCGTCACTTGCGCCTTGATTGCGGATGCCGTCGGAGTCATTGCAGCCATTATTATCGCCTACATATTCTTCCCACCAATCCACTAACGTTGTAATCAAAATCACGCGCTCTAAAATGGACTAAAAAAAATGTGTTATATTAACTTTTTTTTACCCTTTCCAAAAAATTTTATTTACATTTAGAGCACTCAATTGGTGTATAAAGTGTGGACTTTAAGGGGCGAAAATGGACTACGTCATTTTCAGTAGTGTTTATAAAGATTTTAGGGATGCGATTTTAGATAATATTCCAGATATGGTCGCAATGAGCAAGCGCGTCAGTGCTGCCATTCCTCCAATCTGCAATATTCTAAGCATCGGTTTTATCAAACTTAAACTTATAGCCCCTAGTTCCATCATTGCAAGAAACGGTTTAAATGAAGAAAGAATAATTTACGAAGACCCCAATGGTCGCGAATCCATGCCGCTCATCCAGACTTACCGGACGGGAGAAAATGGCATGGCAACCGTCGAAATCCACGCAAAAAAAGGACACAAGTTTACCAATCCTGAGTTACAGGCTGTAAAGCTTATCAGCGATGACATGTTCATCATTCTCGGTCGCTCTCGCCTCATGAGCGCTGTCCACTACGCAAGCCAAACCGATACAATGACGGGTGCCCCAAACACCGCCAAACTAGTCCACCACAGTATCGAGCTCAAGGCGAAAAACAAGCTACACAATTTCAGCGGCCTTTTTATCAACCTTAAGAACTACAAGTACATCAACCAGTCCAAGACCCCCGCCGTTGGCGATATGGGCATTGCCACCTTTACGCACGTTGTCATGGCAATGTGCCACGATGACGAAATGATCGCAAGACTCGGTGGCGACAACTTCTTTGTACTTGTCAAAAAAGAAAACAGGGACATGTTCGTCAAGAACCTCGCTATGGTAAAGGTGACCGTCCCTACACCGCAAGGTCAGCAGATTCCACTGACAATACAGAGCCGCATTGGCGTTTACGATATCCAGCCTCAGGACACCATGAACGAAATCATGCATTGCAGTTCTGTAGCGCTGAACGAATCCCGAATTCATCCGGGGAACGACATCGTTTACTTTACCAAGAAGATGCTCGAAGACGCCTACCACGAAAAAGAGATTTCCTCTCTTTTCCGCGAGGCTTTACGCCGCAAGGAATTTATCGTCTACTACCAGCCCAAGGTTTCTGTCAAAGACCAGAAGCTCTGCGGTTGTGAAGCACTTGTACGTTGGTACCGCAACGGGCAGATCATTCCTCCCAACGAATTTTTGCCGATTCTCGAAAAAGAGGCTTCCATCTGCCTTCTCGATTTTTACGTATTCCGCAAGGTCTGCGAAGACATCCGCAATTGGCTCGACACCGGTATTGAACCGGTCCGCGTGTCTTCGAACTTCTCAAGACACCATTTGAGCAACCCGCACTTGACTGAAGATATCCTCGACATCATGAAGGAATACAATATTGACAGCAAGTTTATCGAAATTGAGCTCACGGAATCTTCCAATTTTGAAGACAAAATCGCCATGCAGAAGTTCGTGAACGGACTCCGCCAACACGGCATTTCCGTCTCTATCGATGACTTTGGTACAGGCTATTCCACTTTCGCCGCCATCAAGGACTTGAACGTCAACGTCATCAAGCTCGACAAGTCGCTCCTCGACCATATCGGTGACGAAAAGTACCATGATGAAGTTGTCATCAAGAACATGGTGAACATGATCAACGAGCTCAATCTCGAAGTCGTTGCAGAAGGTGTCGAAAACTCTAAGCAGCTCGACTTCTTGCAGAACGCCAAGTGCTCGATTATTCAGGGATTCCTATTCGACAAGCCGCTGACTAAGGAAGATTTCGAAAAGCGACTTTCGAACGAAGTCACTTATACGCACATCTCTTAAAAGAACATCCAGACTGCCATCCACAGGACGATGAGTCCAAACTCGATTTCTCTTGAAATTCGAGCCATAAAGCAACAGCCAAGAGCAATCTCGGCAATTGCGGCTAATCGTATCCAGGGAGCTTCTTCGCCACCTTGGTAAAGCGAAATGTTTCCGAGAAGTTCCACCCAGAGCCAGAATGTCTGAGCCAGCACCATAAAGCGCCTGCGGTTATCGCGAAGCCCCGTCGTGAAAACGCAGAAGGTGAGCGCGACCATGCGGAACGGGTAATTTTCCAGCATCGGATTGGCGAGATTCCCAGCAAAGGCTGTGTAAAGGCTGCTCGTCATGACAATCAGGAACATCACGAATGTAATGCGGTACATGCCCTTTATTTTCCAAAGGAACGCCGCAAAAACAAGGCACAACAAGCATGCCACGGCATTTGCAAACATGCTCATTTGCGACCCCTCCTACGCTTTCTAGAAAATCCAAGATGCACAAACGGTTGCAGACAGACTAATATACAACTCACATACGCGCCAAACGGTCCTGCCAAATTGACCCAGTCCGAAGTGAAATAGCCATACGCCACCGCCGTGAGAACGCCACACAGCACCGGCAAGCGCACCACCTTGAATTCGGGGGCAGAAAACGGCGAAAGATATTTCTGTTGTTTATCTTCCTGAACTTCACCATCGGAGCTATCGCTCTCCTCGCCCATCAGGATTTCATCGTTTTCAAAGAAGCGCGACAACAAGAAACGCACCCCAAAGAAAATAGCGACAAAAAACGCACCACACGCAAACATCAAGCCCGCATTTGCAAACGTTGCATTCGAGAAGAAATGGAAATCGTTGAGGTTTACAACAAAGTCGCACTTGAGTATAATACCAAACAGAACAAAACAAACCACCAGCAATCGTCCCCAGAGACTTTCGCGAACTGGCTCAAAGAATAGTAATTGCGGTACAACACACGCAAATGCAAAAGCGGTATAACTCCCCTCGCCTTTCACAAGGATAATCCAGAGGAACAGCAAAGAAATAAACCAGCTGCAAAGCAGGACAAAGCGTTCTATCAAGCGGTTATAATAGTTTTCGAATGAGAGGAGCGCAATCGAACTTGCAAGCCCCATATAAAAGACAATCGAGACCACATACAACGGAAAGAACGCGCCACGCCACACGGGATTTTCGAGTCGGGCAAAATCGAGTGCAAATTCGGAAATAACCCAAAATACCGTCGGAAGAATAATCCATGCAAGCGGTCGCCTAATTTTGGCAAGTTCCTTGCAAAGCGTCATATCTTCGGCGCTATCCGCAGCCACAAGATGCGTCACGAAAAACAGGAGCGACATAAAGCCAACGATGCCAATGCCATAAACATCGCTATGGACAGCGCTATTCATTTGGATGGAATGAGAGTAAACAAACGACAGAACAATAGCCAAGACGAGACTGCAAAGCGAACTGAGTTCTAGCAAAAGCGATGTGCGACGGTGGATTTTTACCTTCATGATAAGCAGGAAAGCCGATAGAAGAACGCCCGCCTGAGACATGCCTATCCAGAAGATAAATTGAGTCTTGGGAAATTTCCAGTTCCCGCTATCGTGCAAAAGAACGTCAAAGGAGCCATCCCAAAACGAGCCCCCTACAGACAGCAGGAGCAACAAGCACAACCCAATAAAAACTATAGTAACGACTTTGTTGTTCATAAATAGTCACTAGTTATCAGTCACTAGTTATTAGTTTAAAACTTGGCGGCTTTGCCGCAATTAATCGCTAAAGACTAATGACCATTGACTAAGAACTAAATTATTATACAATATATTTTTTATTTTTGTGGGCGTTTTTCGCATTTTATAAAAAGCAGCTTTTCATGAGTACTATAGAGATTATCATTATCGCGATTGTCGAAGCGATGGACTGCTTTGCGGTCGCCATTTCGACCGGGCTTTGCAAATCGGGCATCAAGCGTTCGCGCGCAGTGCTCCAGGCTGTTTCGTTTGGCGTTTTTCAGGGAGGCATGACGCTTCTCGGGTATTTCTTGGGTAGCTTTGCCGAGCGTTGGTTTAATGCAGTGGGCACGCCAATTGCCTGTGCGATTCTCTGCATTCTGGGCGCACGCATGATCTGGGGCGCCATTCGGGGCGGTGAAGCGACAGCCTCTTGTGCGCACCTGAGCCTCATGAACATTCTGCTTTTGTCGGTTGCCACAAGCATTGATGCATTTGCGGTCGGCATTTCGTTTGCGTTCTTGAATGCCAACATGGTTTTTGCGACCACAGCCATTGCGATTGCAAGCTTTGCGATGGGCGTTATCGGTTTTGAAATCGGGCTACACGCCTCCAAGCGGTTCAAGACAAAAATCCCGGAGATTATTGCGGGGATTATTCTCATCGCCATTGGCGTGAAGATGTTTATTTAGTAGGAAGTCGGAAGTACTGAGTTCTTTCTATATTGCGTTACATGAGTGAGCAGAAAGATATTGACCGTACCCGCTATTTTGAATTAAAGAAACAACTGGAAGAAGCTAGCCGTCTTTATTACAAGGACGGGGTCTCCCCCATGAGCGACCAGGATTTTGACTTTGGGCTCAAGGAGATGGAAGCGCTAGAAGCGAAGTATCCGGAATTGCGCGGGAAAGGTTCGCTCACGCAGAAGGTCGGTAGCGACCTCACGAATGATTTTGCGAAGGTGGCGCATGCGGTGCCGATGCTCAGCATTGCAAACGTGTACAGCGAAGAAGAAATGCGCGAGTTTGTGAAGGCTGCGGAAGAAGGAATTGCCAGTCTCGAGACTTCACTGGATCCTTCGCGCATTCGCGCTCAGGATGACGAGAAAGACAACGCGCAGGGTGAAAAGCGCGCGACGTGGATTTGCGAGAGGAAGATCGACGGGGTTAGCCTTTCGGTGGTTTACGAGAATGGTCGCTTAAAGCAGGCGGCGACTCGTGGCGATGGTGCTCAGGGCGATGACGTGACGTTGAATGCGCTCACAATTGCGGATATTCCTGAATACTTTGATGCGAAGAAATTGAAGATTGACCCGAGCGAGATTCCGCAGGGTACGTTCGAAGTCCGCGGTGAAGTCTACATGGAACGCGAAGCATTTGAACGATTGAACGAACAGTTCATCTTGGAAAACAAGAAGACGTTCCAGAACTGCCGCAATACGGTTTCGGGTTCGCTTAAGCTCAAGAGCGTTGCCGAATGCAAGACGCGCCCGATGCGCTTTTTTGCGTACCACATTCCGCAGAGCAACAACAAGACTCACGAAGAGAACTTGAAACAGCTCAAGCGCCTCGGATTCCATACGAACGATTACTGGACCGCCGACACGGTCGATGAAATCATGGCGATTTCTGAGAAGATTGGTGCGAGCCGCGACAGCCTCCCGTTCGATATTGACGGCATGGTCGTAAAGCTCAACGATTTGCAACAGCAGCGAGAACTCGGCAGCACGAGCAAGAGCCCGCGCTGGGCCATCGCATACAAGTTTAAGGCGGAACGCGCCTACACACCGCTTTTGTCTGTAGAATTCCAGGTCGGTCGCACCGGTGCCGTGACGCCAGTGGCAAATCTCGCACCCGTGCGCCTCGCCGGCACGACCGTGAAGCGCGCCACCCTCCACAACTTCGACGAAGTGGCAAGGCTTGACTTGCACTACGGCGACACTGTCGGCGTAGAGAAAGGTGGCGAAATCATCCCGAAAATTACCGACGTCAAACGCGAACTGCGCCCCGCCGGGGCATCCCCCGTCGTGGCTCCGGAGAAATGCCCGGAATGCGGTGAGCCACTCACGCACATCGATGGCGAAGTAATTTTGCGCTGTGAAAACCTGCACTGCAAAGCGCAAGTGCAATGTCTGTTCGAGCACTTCGTGAGCCGAGAAGCGATGAACATCGAAAATCTCGGGCCAGCGCTTATCGCAAGCCTCCTCTCGACAGGGAAAATCAAGCGCATTCCGGACCTTTACCGCCTTACGCTCGAAGATCTGGAATCGCAGGAACGCATGGCGAAGAAGAGCGCGAAGAACGTCTATGATGCCATTCAAGCGTCGAAACAGCGCAGCCTTGAGAATCTGTTGCACGGTCTCGGCATCCGCTTTGTCGGTCGCACCAGCGCAAGGAACATTGCGAAACATTTCCGCACGCTCGAAAAGATCCGCACGGCTACGGTCGAGGAACTGCAGAACGTGACGGACGTTGGAGAACGCATCGGAAAATCCGTCTACGAATTCTTCCACACGCCGCTCTACACGAACGAAATTGATGAACTCGTAGCGCTCGGACTCCCGACGGAATTCAAGGGCGTTGTCAAAACTTTGTTCCAAGGGCAAACGGCGGTCATCACAGGGACGCTCCCTAACATGGACCGCGATGAAGCGCGCAAGCTCATCGAAGAGAACGGCGGCAAGGTCTCCGGCTCCGTCAGTAAAAAGACTAGCTGGGTTTTGGCAGGCGAAGCGGCAGGTTCCAAGCTCACCAAGGCAAACGAGCTCGGAATTCCAGTGCACGACGAAGCATGGCTTATGGCTCAGATCGCGAATGGTGATGAAAGCGAGGATGGCGCAAACGCCAGCGAAGACCGCGCGCCCGCTGATGCGAGCAGCGCAACAAAGCCCGCTGAAGATCAAATGTCGCTGGATCTATAGTTTTTCGCAATACAAGATGGCGACCCCGGCACAAGGCCGGGGTGACAGAGCGCATGTAAAAAGAAAGGCGCCCCGAAGGACGCCCAGAACTGTTTTGATTAAAGATTTAGCACAGCGAAGCTACAATCTGCCACCTTCAAGGAAAGGTAGAAAACCAAAGCAGCTCGTTTCGGAATAAAACTCGGCTCAAAAGCCCTCGCTTCAATCCCTAAAAACAAATGTATTAAAATTTTAAGAAAACGGCAAGATGTTTGATAGTACAATTTGGAATGGCTCTAGAACCTGTAATCCGTGTCACATTGCCTAAAATTCCATTTTTTAGTAAATTTTAGCGCATGAAATCAGTACCTATAACGCTCCTGACCGGTTACCTGGGAGCCGGCAAAACAACTCTCCTCAACTACGTTCTCAACAATCAGCAGGGCTACCACGTCGCCGTCATCGTAAATGACATTGGCGAAGTGAACATCGACCAAACTTTAATTGAAAAGGGCGGAAACATCACGAAGGAAGATTCGGGCAAGGTCGTCCCGCTTTCGAATGGTTGTATCTGCTGCTCACTCAAGACCGACTTGATCGAACAAATCGCCGAACTTTTGGAAATGGGCAAGTTCGACTACATTCTCATCGAAGCTAGCGGTATCTGCGAGCCGATTCCTATAGCCCAGACCATCAGCTTTGCGGGTAGCCAGCTCCGTAGCAAAGACGGCAGACCTCTCCCCTGCCACCTCGACAACATCGTGGCAGTCGTTGACGTGCTCCGCCTCGCAGACGAATTTGCCGGTGGCGAAAAGCTCCTCGACGAAGATCTCGAAGAAGAAGACATCGCAAACTTGCTCATCCAGCAGATTGAATTCTGCAACACAATTATTTTGAACAAAGTCGATGCTTTGAGCAAGCATGACTTGGAACACGTGAAGGCAGTCGTGAAGGCTTTGCAGCCGACCGCCAAGATGATCGAGACGAACTACGGCAAGGTCGACATGAAGGACATTCTCGACACGAAGCAGTTCGACTTCAACAAAGTTGCCGAATCGAGCACATGGGCAATCAAGCTCAACGAAGAAGGTCACGACAACGATGACGATGATGATGACGATCATGACGAACATGAACATCACCACCACGACCATGACGATGACCACGATGAGCACGAGCACCATCATCACGACCATGATGAACACGATCATGACCACGATGATGAAGACCACAGCCATTGCGACCATGAACATGGTGTTTGCCACTGCGGCCACCACCACGACAAGGACCATCCGCATGGTGACGAATACGGCATCAGCACGTTCGTGTTCGAAGACCATCGTCCGCTAAACCGCGAAAAGTTCGAAGCATTCCTCGATGACTATCCGACGAGCATCATCCGCACGAAGGGTCTCATCTGGTTCAGCGATGAACGCAGCGAAAGCTACTTGTTCGAACAGGCTGGCAAGCAGGCCTCCGCCCAGAATTTTGGACGTTGGTTTGCCGCCGAAAGCAAGGCCGAACAGCAGCGCATCCTCGCCGAAAATCCACAACTCCAGAAAATCTGGGACGAAAAGTACGGTGACCGCATCATCCGCCTGGTGTTCATTGGTCAACACATGGACAAGAAGAAGATCATCCAAGTGATGAACGACTGCTTGGACGACTAGTTATTGGTCAATAGTCATTGGTCATTAGTTATTAGAATGTAAGACGAGAATCCCTGCGACCGAAGTCGCAGGGATTTTTTTCACCAACGGAGTTAAGCAGTTAAATTTCTTCGATTTCTTGCATTTCAATAGCATCAACGTCTGGCGGAAGCGGATTTTTGGAGTCTTGTTTTGCACCAAGACGTTCCAGCTTGCGGCAGGACTGTACAATGCTTTGGCCCTTATCGTCAAGTTTTGCCATTCCCTTATTGTAGGCTTCCTGAGCCTTATCGAGAGCGGCACCGATTTCATCCATGTTTTTTACGAAAATGCCCACGCGCTTGAGCACTTCGTTCGCAAGTTCAAAGACCTTTTGCTGGTTTTGAGCCTGTTGTACTTGGCGCCAGGTCAACTTAACGATACGGAGTGCGGCAAATAGCGTCTGTTCATCGGCAATATACACTCCACGATCCATGGAATCACGCCAAAGAGAGGGTTCTTCGGAAAGTGCAGTCCAGAGAGCGGCTGAACGCGGAACGAACATGATTACAAAATCAACGGTTTCTCTCGGAGCCTTCACGTATGCCGAATACTTTTTCCTGGCAAGTTCATCCACGTGCTTCTTGAGGCTTTCAATATGACGTTTCAAAAGGGACTTTCGCTGTTCTACATCTTCGCAAGCGACATAGTCCATAAAAGCTTTCATGGAAACCTTAGAATCGACAATGACATCTTTTTTCGTATCCAGATGGACGATAACATCTGGACGCATCATGCATCCGGTCTCTTCGGCACGGAGCACATTGCCACTTTCATCGCGCAGCGTTGATTGCGTTTCAAAATGAATTCCCTTTTGGAGCCCGAGCGACTGCAGAAGTTCTTCGAGGACGCATTCGCCCCAGTCGCCCTGAATCTTGCTATCGTGCTTGAAAGCGCGAATCAAGTCATCGGCGGTTTGCTTTGTCGCCTTGTTGGAATTGATGGACTGTTGCAGGACTTCCTTAAGCGAGGTATTCGCCGCAGTCTGCTGTAACGTCGTGTCGTTCATGGTCTTTTCCATCTTGGCGATGGTTTCCTTGAGCGGGCTTACAAGCTGTTCCATGGTCGCATGACCGGATTCCGAGATCTGCTTTTCGCGCTGTTTAAGCATTTCTTCAGTAGAGTTCTTTGCTTGGGCATATAAGCGCTGCGACATTTCCGTAAAACGAGCATTTTGCTCATTTAGCGAAGACTGATGCACTCGTTCCATATCCAACTTCATACTTTCTAAGCGCTTGGCACTCGCCTCTTTTTCATCGGCAAGAGTCTTAGCTGCAGCAGCCCGTTCGTCAGCAAGCATTTTCGAGGCTTCGGCTTTTACCATTTCAAGCTGTTTTTCGATATTTTCCTTAAGTTCTGCGTTTTTAGCAGTTTCTGCCGAGAGCTGGCTACGCAGCACAGCGACTTCCTTTTCCATTTCAACATTCGCCTGACGCGCAACGGCTTCGCGCTGCGAGTTTCCATTACGGGCAAACAAGATGCCGATTACAATTCCGAGGACAGCGCAAATAATGGATACGGCTATGGTCATGAACATACTCCTTTTAACGTTCTATCAATATATCGCTATTTAAATGAAAAATGTAAAATGAATTTCGAGAAATAATGGATGGGGCCAAGCCCCTACTCCTTGGCTCAACTGGCGAGATCCTTGACCTTATCCCAGAGCTTGGCGCCAGCATTTTTCACAGACTTGAGACTTTTGCGAGCCTTTCCAAAAAAACTGTAATTATCAAGTTCGTCTTGCGCGGATTCATTGCCGACGTTTTCAGCGACATTCACAGGCTTGTCGCCTTCATTGTTTTCGACAGACTGATCAGCGCCGGCATCAACAAGCATTTTGACGATACGACCATTCGCATAACGCGCCGCAATATGGAGCGGACGGTTTCCATAAGCATCAACTCGGTTGACATTCGCATTTTTCTTGATCAAGAAAGCCACCAAATCCGTTCTATTCCGCTGGATGGCGTAAGCAAGCGGCGTTTCGCCCGCATTGTCCATCGCATCGACTTTTGCTCCATGCGAAAGGAGAACGTTCATCCACATCGTTCCATTCTGCATGCTCAAGGCACGATGCATCAGCGTTTTTCCGTTCGCAAAGACTCGAGTCGCAGAGCCCACATCGTTTGCAAGCAAGAACTGCAACGATTCCTTTTTCTGACCCATAAGCGCCTTTTCAACAGGCGCCATGCTTTTATACGGCAGCATCATATTGGCGCCCTTTGACTTCAGGAATTTCAGAGAAGACACATCATTATTTTCTACAGCATAATGAATTGCCGCACAACCAGTGTATTTTGACACATAATTGATATTCGCGCCCAACTGCAAATAGGACTTTGCCTTGTCCAAATTACGATGTTTTACAGCAGCCACAAAAAGGCTATCCCTATAGGTATAGTCAAAAAGGTATTTCGAGGTTTTGTTGTGGACAAAGGTCATGGGAGTCTGCGCAGAAGAGTTCTTATCATACACGGAAAGCCCAAGCGACATCAGCTTTTGAGCGGTCGCGAGATCGTTCTTCTTGACTGCCACAAAAAGTGCTGTTTCGCCCAAACGGTTCCTGGCGTGAATGTCCGCACCCAATTTTTGCAATTCCGTAAACATCGTAAGATTGCGTGCAACCGCATAATGAATAAGCGGGACGCCATTTTCGTCCTTATCATTGACGTTTGCGCCATACCCAACAACTTCTTTCAGCAAATCAATATTACCCTTCTTGACAGCATCGAAAATCAACTGATTTTTTAGCCTGTAATGGTTCAAGAACTTTTTGTTCACCGCATTCTTCGTCAATTTTTCAGCAAGCACACCTGCATTATCCGGAGTATTCACGTCAAGACCTAGTGCAATGAGATGCTTAAGGACTGGCACATTACCGTTCACAGCTGCATAATGGAGCAAAGTATTGCCTTTTTCATCCGTGTAATGCAAGTCTGCGCCATTTCTATACGCAAGCTTTGCATCAAGCGCAGCAATATTTCCCGCCTTGATGGCGTTCTGAATTTGCTCCACCTTGGTATACGCATCGTGAAGTACAAGCAAACTCTGCTGTGTCTTAGCATAATTCTTCAAATGCTCATAGTTTTCCTGGATCCATTCATGCGGACGCGCTTGGACAAAAGGTTTCGCATAATAAGAGCATCCCGATTCAAGCGCAAGCTCCAACGGGGTACGCCCCATATTATCGGTCAACCGCTCATCAGCGCCATGATGCAACAACGTATCAATCAGCTCCGCAGAGCCAATCCTTACCGCATAATGCAAAGGCGTATCGCCAACAGAATCCTTGCTATTGACATAGACTCCGTTATTCAACAAATCCGCAACGTACTTGGCGTCGCCCACGGCACAAGCGGAGAATAGCTTTTCCATTTTACGCTTAGGATCTTTCGGAATGTAGCCGTTATCGTACAAGACAAAATAAGCCACAGAAATCAAAAGCGCAGCACCAATCAACGTAAAAAGCAAGCCCCAAAGTCTTACTCGACGGGCTTTTACCAAAGCAACCTGCGAATACATCGCTGTTTCACGCGCTCTCTGTTGCGTAGAATCGCGCTCACGCTGCAGAGTTGTAATCTGCTGAGTCAACCCGACAAGAGTCCCCTCCAAAGTCGGCACAACGACATTCTTGACAAGCCCCAATGCATACGCATACGAGTCAATCACATAATCGCTCATCACGCGATCGAGCTTGGAATTCTCGGCAAAAGACTGTTTCTGCTTGCGAATGCAGAGGTTCAGGTCACTGCGATTGCTTGCAAAACCGAGCATGGAACTCCCCACGCCCAGCTGCTCCGCAAGCACAATTGACGAACGGTATTCATAAAACGACTCGCCGAGTTCATCGGCAAGCAACCCCCGCAATCTATGATCGCAGACAATGTCGTTACCATAAGTATCGACAAGCTGACGCATGATAATATGTAAGGGGCGCTTATTCATTTACTGTTCGTTTCCTTTTTTGTTGATGATCCCGGCAAGGCTCATGTCGTCCTTGCTGCCGTGCAAGCTCATATCGCTGAAGCCTTCGTCCATACGGGCGACCGCTTGCTCTTTACCGATATCTAAATACATTTGCAAAAGCCGCATATAGAACCGGTTCAGACATTCGGGAGCTACATCGTAATCGCCTACAGAATCCTCGATTCCATCGCTACACGCAAACACCGCAAACGGGAAATGCCCTGTACCGTCAAATGCGTAGCGGAACGAGTCCGCGGGATTCTTATCGCAAAGCGATGTCGTGTAGTTCAAGAAACACGTTGAATCCCACGGCACTGGCGGAGTCCAGTTTTCGTAAGGCTCGGCGCTATCGTTCAGGCAAAGCAGTCTGCCATCGCCCACGTGAATCGCAAGCCAGCCCCACCGCGTCTGCACATAAGCCATCAGCGTCGAGCCATAAGCCTTCACCAAGTCGTTTTTGCCCAAGAGTTCCTTCTCAGCATCGGTCAGCGGGTTTTCTTGGGCGTCCTGCCGGATGGCGGCAACCCACTTTTCGCAAATTCGACGGCACACGTCGCGGATTAGCTTTTCTTGCGGTTGGATATTCCCAATCTGTTGCTGATACAGCATTGCTTGCTCTTCGCGAAGCTTCGTTGTTTCGGATTTTTCCTCCGATTTTTCAGACCAACAGGAATCCCCCACATCCGTGCGGGCTGTCACCGCCCCCGTCCGATTTCCAAGGAACTTGCGAGCATCTTCGGATTGCATGAACTGCATCAGTTCATCCTTTGCAATCCCAGCCGCAAGCCTTGCCCCAACATCACTCCGGACGTAAGACGGTGAACCATGCCCATCGCATACCACGATCAACTGGATTTCGCCATCATTATATTCTAGCGAGAAATCCTGGCATGGGATATTTGCAGGCAAATGCTTCGCCCCGACTTTGCTCACCGCAAACGTTTCAGCATTTTGCATACACATCTCAGACTCCCTAGTTCCAGCCGGACCAGTCATCGGAACCGGAATTGGCCGTACTTGAACCCACATCGACTCCTGAAAGCGATGCATCGTTTGCAACCGTATTCGAAATTGACTGTGCGACAAGCTGGTTCTGCGTTACCATTGCGGCGCCGACAGATGCACTTTGGCTTGCCACCGTTGTCGCAGACACGCTGACCGTATGAATCATCTTCTTGAGCTGATCCACATTGTGAACCGTGATGACCGATTCCGAACTGCCCGTAAATTCCCGGAGCACGTCATTATTGGCATCGTCACCGATGGCGATAGCCACCTTCACACCAGCCTTGAACCAGCGATTCCCCTTGAGCTTTTCCAGCTTACGGACATATCCATCCGTCGGAGCGCCATCCGAAAGGAGGACAATGGCAGGTGCGCGGCACCCCGTCTTTTCGCCCATAAAACCATTAGACCTGGAAAGTTTAGCGTCCAATTCTGCACAGGCGCTACCAAACGATGTCGTACCACTTGCGCTCAAATCCTGCCACTGGAACTTTTCGGCTTCAAGCGGCTGTTCATACATCCAGTTGACAGCGCTACTGAACTCGAGCACGGCAATCTTGATTTGTGAATCGCCGCAATTCTTGGAGATGTCGCCCACATCGTCAAGAGCGTCACGAACCGCCGTATTGAGCGAAGCAATCTTTGAACCGGACATACTGCCCGACGTATCCACCATAAAAATCAGATGCGTGACACGACGCGGGATCGGTTCCAACGCAAACGGGTCTTTTGTAGCCATATTCTATTCTCCTTTTATTCAATAACGGCAGTTTCGCCTTGATTTCCAAACTTGATCTTGTAACCTTTGCGGGCAGGCATGCCCTGACCATCCGCAACGACTCGCTGAGTGCCGTCCAAACACGTTACCGTCCAGGATTCGCCAGAATTATTGCAAAGCCCCACCTCATTGTTCTTGACGACGGTTCTGCCAACGACCTTGTCGTAATCGGTCGAGCCGTGGACTAGACATTCATGGAGCTTCTGTTCCGGCATCAGCGGAATTTTAAACTTACCTACGCGCAACATTCTATAATCTCCAAATGACTTATCGCAGTAAGCACACTTTTTGTCAACACAATCCGGGTCCGCAAATGAAATTTTTCCGCATTTCGGGCATTTGACAAAATCCGCACGCACCTGCAGCAAGATATCGCGCCATTCCTTATCCTTCACGCGGAGGTCTCCATTTTGCAGAGCCGCCTTGCTGAACGTCCTACAGAAAGCATCGCGCAATACCTGCGGATAGATTTCCCAACGGCGCATCACATTCTTATGCAGGCTCGGATCCGGCGCATTGCTCTTGTCGTTTGGATCCATAATAAATACGGCGTTATACCCCAAAAGTTGCCTTGCCATTTCCGGGTCGTTATCACACGGGCAAGAGAGATAACGTCTGCCTTCAAACGGACGGTTCATATAAATCAAGATGAACAGACAAACCGCAAGCGAATGGTAATCCGTCACTTTGCGCGGCCTAGACTTTCCTTCGACAATTTCGGGTGCCATATACCCCGCCTTGCCAAGAATGCCAAGGTCGTCGGTACCATCGGGAGCCACGTTATCGTTATCGCAAATCAGCACGTCACCCGTTTTAGGGTTAATAAAGAAGTTGCCATCGTTCATATCCTGGTAGCTATAACCGTCGCGATGCAGGTCCAAAAATGCCTTCACGAGTTGCATACAGGCGTTCAGCTGGGCATTCACATCGGCAAAACGAGCGGTCACCAAAATGAACTTGCTCATGTCCACATAGCCTGCGGGGCGGATTTTCATCAAATAGCCAAAACCACCATTGGGGTCTTCGGCGACAGCCATCGGCCAAATAAAGTGTTCGTTCGGTGTCTGGCGATTTGCATTGCGCTTCAGATTTTCACGGAAACGCTCACTCACCTTTTGCGTGTACCATTTTAACGCATACTCACTACCATTATAATTGACAGCGTAAACGATTCCCTGACCGCCGCGCCCCAATTCACGGACAACTTGACAAGTGTCACCGCCAGCGAGCGCGACCACATCCCCTTTTTTCAATTCGGACATAAAGCCTCCCAAAAATTTTTTCTTCATACTTATCGACTTGAGGGGGCAAAATGTCAAATGTTTTTCAAGAAATAATGGATCCTGCTCCTCCGAACCTAACTCCACTAAGGGACTGAAGCCCCAAGTCTCGTATATCGCTTCGCTCAGGATGACGAGAGGCGGAGCCTCTGGATGACGAGAAGCGAGTGTCAAGATGACGCGAAACGCGAGTTTTTAAAATTTTTCAAGAATTTTTAGAACTACCCCTTGCCATGTGCAATTTTGATTGATATTTTTGTGGCATGATGAATTTTGTTACAAATGCAACTCTCAACCGTCGTTGGTGGCGCGGACTCTAACATAGAGCCCGGTATTTGTTACAAATCACCCAAGATTTTTAGGCAAAGGCTTCCGGACTCACGGAGGCCTTCCTTTTTACCGAAAAATTGACGAAATCCTCCGGGACTTAAAGCCTTTGCGGACCATAAACGAAAGGCAAACAAGTTTTAAACTAGAGGATTAAAATGACTAAGATTACTCACATCACCGAACGCCCGGGTTACGCTCCGCGTACTGACAGCATTTACGTTGCACTCCCCGGTGAACGTTACACCCCGTTTTCACTCGCCAAGAAGCTCGGCGCAAAGGCCATCTTCGAATCGGCAAGCTTTGACCACGGTCGCAGCCGCTATTCGACCTTGATGGTGGACGAAGGATTCCGCCTGCGCCAGAACGACAAGAACGTGAGCATTGTCGTGGATGGCAAGGAAAGTGAATTTTTGGCAGAAGGTGATGGCGATATTCTCGACGCCTTGCTCAAGATTTCTGCAGAAAACACGGTGCCGCCTAACCAGATTCCTATTCCGTCTTCGGGCGTGGGCTACCTCGGCTACGAATTCTGCGCCCGTTGCGATACGATTCGCCTTGCCCCGCAGGTCGATGAACTCAACATTCCCGAAGCTGAATTTTTGGTCGGCCACATTTACATTGTATTCGACCACTTTACCGAAAAGCTTCACTTGTTCGCCCTGAACTACGAAGAACACCAAATTGACCTGAAGGCTGCAATTGAAAAGGTGAAGGCACGCCTTGCAGACCTTGACTTCAGCTACCTCGCTCCGGAAAAGCAGTACGGCAAGGGCATCACGATGACCGACCTCGAACAATCCCGCAAGGAATACGTGGAAAAGGTCGCCGCCTTGCAGAAGCACATCGTGGCAGGCAACATCGTTCAGGCTGTGCCGTCTCGCCGCATCCAGTTCGCAAGCGATATCGAAGCGCTCGACATTTACCGCCGCCTCCGTACGGTGAACCCGTCTCCGTACATGTTCTTCTTGGATTACGGAACGCACCAGTTCATCGGCGCATCTCCGGAAAGCTTGATCCGCGTGCGTGAAGGCATCGCCACCATCCACCCGATTGCAGGTACCCGCCGCCGCGGTAAGGACGACGCAGAAGACGAAGCATTGATGAAGAATTTGAAGGGCGATCCGAAGGAACGCGCAGAACACTTGATGCTCGTAGACCTCGCCCGCAACGACCTCGGCCGCGTTTGCGATGCCGGTACGGTCGAAACGACCAAGTACATGGAATGCGAAAAGTTCAGCCACGTGATCCACTTGGTCTCTGACGTGCAAGGCCGCGTTTCCAAGAACAAGAAGGCCATTGAAGTGCTGCGCTCCAGCTTCCCGGCAGGTACGGTGAGCGGTGCTCCGAAAATCAGCGCCATTGAAATTCTTTCTGGTCTCGAAAAAATCAAGCGTCGCTTCTACGCTGGCGCCGTGGGTTACATTGAATCGGACGGTGACTTGGATTTCTGCATCGCTATCCGTTGCTGCTTAAAGCAGGGCAAGACCATCAGCCTGCAGGCCGGTGGTGGCATTGTCGCAGCCTCGAATGCTGACCGCGAATTTGAAGAAACGAATGAAAAGCTCGGAGCAATCAGGGCTGTACTGGAGGGTGACAACTAGATTGCTTCGGCTTTCAGCCTCGCAATGACGAAACACCCCAAAACCTTAAAAAAGAGATTACAACCATGATTATCATTATTGACAACTACGATTCTTTTACTTACAACGTTTATCAGGCTTTGGCCAAGATTACCACCGAAGAAATCCGCGTGCTCCGTAGCCGCGAATGCACCATTGCAGATATCGAAAAGCTGAACCCGAGCCGCCTCATTGTGAGCCCGGGCCCAGGCCGCCCCGAAGATGCAGGCATTTCCGTAGAAGCCATTAAGCACTTTGCAGGCAAGCTCCCGATTTTGGGAGTGTGCCTCGGCCACCAGGCTATCGGTTACGCCTTTGGCGCAAAGATTGTTCAAGCCAAGTTCATCAAACACGGCATCGCCGAAGAAATCGACCTCGACGGCAAGGGACTTTTCCGCACCATCGGCAAGAAGAACATCTTTACGCGTTACCACAGCTTGGTCATCGACGAATCTACGCTCCCGGGCGATTTCGAAGTGACCGCCCGCGCAACAGACGGCGACATCATGGGCATTCGCCACAAGACGCTCCCGATTGAAGGCGTGCAGTTCCACCCGGAATCCATCGCTAGCGGCCGCGCTGACGAATTTTTCAAGGCATTCCTCAACTACCGTCGTGAACCGCTCGATATCCGAGGAATCCTGAACACGCTTACTGCAGGCAAGGATTTGACTCGCGAAACCGCCGAAATGTTCATGGAAGACTTGACGGACGGTATCATGGACGAACGCCAGATGGCTGCAATCCTTACCGCACTTTCCAGCAAGGGCCCCGTGACCGAAGAAATTGCAGGCTGCGCCAAGGTTTTGAGTAGCAAGAAGCGCAAGTTCCCGTACAGCGGTGACGAACTCACCGATATCGTGGGTACCGGTGGCGACGGCAAGGGAAGCTTCAACGTGAGCTCTCTCTCCGGCCTTATCGCAGCAAGCTGCGGCGCCAAGATTGCCAAGCACGGCAACCGCGCTGTTTCGAGCAAGTCCGGTGCCGCCGACTTTTACACGGCTGCAGGCTTCAAGCTCGACATGACTCCGGAAAAGGCTGCAAGCGTCATCGACAAGACGAACTTCGTGTTCCTCATGGCTCCGGTTTACCACAGCGCTATGCGTTTTGCAGGCCCGGTTCGTGGCGCACTCGGCGTGAAGACCATCATGAATTTGCTCGGCCCCCTCACGAACCCGGCCGAAGCCAAGTACCTCATGCTCGGCGTTTACAGCAAGTCGATTCTCGAACCGTTCACGAAGGCTGCAAAATCCCTCGGTGCCAAGCGTGTCATGGTCGCTATCTCTGATGACGGCTACGATGAAATTTCTCCGTGCGTCCCGACAACGATTGCAGAAATCTTGGAAGACGGCGAGTATCGCGAATACCGCATTGACCCGAAGGAATTCGGCGTCCCGGCTGTGGACCCGGAAGACCTCGCAGGCGGTACGGGCGTGGACAACTTCAACCTCGCTCTCGACGTGCTGAACGGCAAGGGCCGTCCAGGCATCAAGTATGCCTGCGCCCTGAACGCCGGTGCAGCGCTTTACATCAGCAACAAGGCTGCAAGCATCAAGGAAGGCTTCGACAAGGCGATTAAGGCTATGGAAGACGGCTCTGTTCTCAAGAAGATCGAGGAAGTCAAAGTCGCTACTAACAGCTAATGAGGTCCGCCGCGCTTGCTACCTTTGGGAGCGAGCGCAGGCTACGTCCTTTGTGATAAGTGCTCCGAGAAATCGGGGTGCTTTTTTTTCAATAACACATTTTGACATTCATTTTTGTACCTTAAAATGCGTCATACGAAATTACTAATAAAGTAATTCTATTAGTAGCGATATTTTTTTAGTATTGGACAAAGGGTTTTGCGTTCTCTATATTTGTTTCTCAAAAATGGGAGACATTCTATGGCAGTTGATTATTCTACTCTTAAAAAGGGCGGCTGGATGCGCCAGAAGCAGAAGAACAATTTTTCGTTGCGCGTTCGCGTTGTTGGTGGGAACCTCACAGCAACACAGCTTGCCAAAATCGCCGAAGTCGCTGAAAAATATGGCGAAGGTTACGCTCACCTGACTTCGAGACAGAGCGTCGAGATTCCGTTTATCAAGCTTGAAAATATTGACGATGTGAAAAACGCACTTGCCGAGGGTGGCGTTGAACCAGGCGTTTGCGGAGCCCGCGTGCGTACCATTACGGCATGCCAAGGCGAGGCCGTTTGCCCGAGCGGCTGCATTGATACTTATGCAATCGCGAAAGAGCTTGACGATCGTTACTTTGCACGAGAACTTCCGCACAAGTTCAAATTCGGTGTGACGGGTTGCCAAAACAACTGTCTCAAGGCCGAAGAAAACGACGTGGGCATCAAGGGCGCCATCAAGGTGGATTGGCTCGAAAACAAGTGCATCGGTTGCGGGCTTTGCGCAAAGGTTTGCCGCAAAGAGGCCATCAAGATCGAAAACAAGAAGGTCATTTTCGACAAGGAAAAATGCAATTACTGCGGCCGTTGTTACAAGTCCTGCCCCACTGACGCCTGGAGCCACATTCACGGCTACATCGTATCGTTTGGCGGGCTTTTCGGCAACAACATCAACAAGGGCGAAACGATTATTCCGTTTGTAGAAGACAAGCAGAAGCTCTTGGACATTTGCGATGCTGCGATTCAATTCTTTGCAGACAACGGAAAGAGCGGTGAACGTTTCAAGTACACGATCGACCGCGTCGGCCGCGATGTATTCGCAAAGAAAATCCAGGACGTATACAACGGTTAAGCGTTGACATAACAAGCCAGTATTCTAGCCACTTATTAACAAATGAAGATTAAAAAAATTAAGACAGACCTGCTGATAATTGGCGGCGGGACCGCTGGCTGTTATGCAGCCATTACCGCAAGTACTTTAGGTGCAGCGAAAGATGTCGCAGACATCAAGATATTGGTTGTCGAAAAAGCGAACATCAAGCGGAGCGGTTGCCTCGCTGCTGGCGTAAACGCGCTGAACGCCTACATTACCGAAGGTCGTACGCCAAAGGATTACGTGGAATACGCGAAGAAAGACGCCGATGGAATCGTGCGCGAAGATCTCCTGTATTCCATTTCCGAGAAGTTCAATGAAGTCACAGCGCATTTGGAAAAGCTCGGACTTGTCATCTTAAAAGACAAGGACGGCAAATACGTCACGCGCGGGAATCGCAACATCAAAATCAACGGCGAGAACATAAAGCCAATTTTGGCGGCGGCTGTCGCAAAGGCACCGAATGTTCAGGTGCTGAACCACGTGAACATTTTCGATTTTTCCGTTCACGACAACAGGATTGACGGAGCTTTCGGTTTCGGGATTGAGAACGACACTTTCTATGCCATCGAGGCGCGTGCTGTGATTATCGCGACGGGCGGTGCCGCCGGGCTTTATCGCCCGAACAATCCAGGATTTTCAAGGCACAAGATGTGGTACCCGCCGTTCAACACGGGCGCTGGCTATGCGATGGGAATCCGTCACGGAGCCGAGATGACGACGTTCGAGATGCGCTTTATTGCGCTGCGTTGCAAGGATACGATCGCCCCGACGGGCACGCTTGCGCAGGGCGTGGGGGCAAAGCAGATAAATTCGCTTGGTGAAGTTTACGAGACAAAGTACGGCATTTCAACTTCGGAACGCGTGTACGGAACAGTGGCAGAAAACCTGGAAGGCCGCGGGCCGTGCTATTTGCGCACTGTCGGGATTACCCCCGCACAAGAAGAATCGCTCCTGAAGGCTTACCTGAACATGGCTCCGTCGCAGACGATCCGCTGGATTGAAAACGGTACGCCGTCAAAAGCGAATGTGGAAATCGAGGGAACGGAACCCTACATCGTGGGCGGCCACACAGCAAGCGGTTACTGGGTCGATACCAAGCGTGCAACGACAATTGACGGGCTTTACGCTGCAGGCGATGTTGCCGGCGGTTGTCCTCAAAAGTACGTAACGGGCGCGCTTGCCGAAGGCGAGATTGCGGCGAAGAGTGCAGTGGAATATATCAATGCGGTAGATTGCCGCACCCCCTTACAGGGGGCTCGCAATGACGTAGATGCAGATCCTCGCGAAGACGTAGACGCCAAAGCAACCATCAAGGAAGCAGAAATCGCCCGACATGTCGCAGAAATCGAAACATATTTATCGCAGAAAAACTCGCTGTACACTACAGAACAACTTGAAGAAGCCATGCAAATAGCCATGGACGAATATGCAGGCGGAATCAAGACGGGCTATGGCTACAGCGAAAAGCATCTCAATATTGCCAAAGAAAAAATTGACGAAATTGAAAGCCTTACAGACAAGCTTAGCGCAGCCGATTTGCAAGAAGTGATGTACATCTACGAACTCAAGGAACGTCTAACAGTTTGCAAGAGCGTGATAGCCCACCTCAAGGCTCGTCACGAAACACGTTGGCACAGTTTTGCAGAAAACCTGGACTACCCCGAAAAGGACAACGCAAACTTCCGCAAGTACGTCAATTCAAGACTCGAAAACGGCGAAATCAAAATCATCTTGCGCGACCTCACCGCAGAAGGGCAAAAGAACTATGAGCATCAGCATTGATCAAAGCAAATGTATCGGCTGCAGGAGATGCCACGACGTATGCCCCGGCACGCTAATCAAGATAAATGAAGACAAAAAAGCATTTATCAAATACCCCAAAGATTGCTGGGGTTGCACATCGTGCATCAAGGAATGCCCTGTTCACGCCATCCAATTTTTCCTCGGTGAAGACATTGGCGGCAAGGGAAGCAAGGTACATACCGAAAAAGTAAACGGTCTAATTCGCTGGATTGTGGAATTCCCAGACGGGAGCGTCAAATCCATTGACATTGACCCTAAAGAATCAAATAAATACTAGGAGTTTCACAGTGAGCGAATTTTCACACCTCGACGAGCTGGAAGCCGAAGCCATTTACATCATCCGCGAAGTCGCCGCTGAATGCGAAAAGCCGGTGATGCTTTATTCCATTGGCAAGGACAGTTCTGTCATGTTGCATTTAGCCATCAAGGCATTCTACCCCGAAAAGCCTCCTTTCCCGTTTTTGCACGTCAATACGACCTGGAAATTCCGCGAAATGATTGAATTTCGCGATAGGATTGCAAAAAAGTACGGCATTGAAATGCTGGAACACATCAACCAGGATGGCGTCAAACAAGGCATTAACCCATTTGACCATGGTGCCGCCTATACTGACATCATGAAGACGCAGGCATTAAAGCAGGCTCTCAACAAATACGGTTTTACGGCCGCATTTGGCGGAGGCCGCCGCGACGAAGAAAAGTCCCGCGCCAAGGAACGCATTTTTTCGTTCCGCAATTCTGCACACGCTTGGGACCCGAAAAACCAGCGTCCGGAAATGTGGAAGCTTTACAACACCAAAATCAACAAGGGCGAAAGCATCCGTGTTTTCCCGATTTCGAACTGGACCGAAAAAGATATTTGGCAGTACATCAAGCGCGAAAATATTGACATCGTCCCGCTTTACTTTGCAGCCCCACGCCCAGTCGTTGTACGCGATGGCAACATCATCATGGTCGATGACGAACGATTCCCTTTGCGTGAAGGCGAAAAGCCAGAAATCAAGTCAGTGCGATTCCGTACGCTCGGTTGCTACCCGCTTACAGGCGGCATAGAATCAACAGCTACAACGCTTGACGAAATCATTGACGAAACTTTGAGCGCCGTATCTTCGGAAAGAACATCGCGCGTGATTGACAACGAAGCCGCCGGCAGCATGGAACGCCGCAAGAGGGAGGGCTATTTCTAATGAAAGGTTTATTGAAGTTTATTACTTGCGGTAGCGTTGACGACGGAAAATCAACCCTTATCGGTCATATTCTTTACGATTCCAAATTGCTTTACACCGATCAGGAAAAGGCTCTGGAATTAGACAGTAAAGTTGGTAGCCGCAGCGGAAAAATTGACTATTCGCTTTTGCTCGACGGTCTCATGGCTGAACGCGAACAAGGCATTACCATAGATGTCGCGTACCGCTATTTTACAACGGACCATCGCAGTTTTATTGTTGCCGATACACCGGGGCATGAAGAATACACACGCAACATGGCGGTAGGTGCATCATTTGCCGACCTCGCCGTGATTCTCGTAGATGCATCGCAGGGTGTTCTCGTGCAGACGCGCAGACACGCTCGTATTTGCAGACTGATGGGCATCCGCCACTTCGTCTTTGCAGTGAACAAGATGGATCTTGTGGGTTACAGCGAAGATGTATTCAACAAAATCAAGGTACAAATTGCAGAACTTGCACAGACTCATTCCTTGAGCAACATCCAAGTTATTCCGCTCTCGGCAACGGAAGGCGACAACGTTACCATCAAATCGAAAAACATTGCATGGTATCAAGGCCCAGCTTTACTCGAATACCTTGAAAATGTCGATACATCAAGCACTGCTCAAGAAAAGGGATTTTACATGCCCGTGCAGCGCGTGAGCCGCCCCGACCGTACATTCCGCGGATTCCAAGGACAAATTGAATCTGGAACGATTCGCGTCGGAGACGTCATCAAATCCCTCCCGAGTTACGAGAAAGCATCCGTCAAAAGCATTCTCTACACAAACAGGAATGTCGAAGAAGCCCACGCTGGCGAACCGGTCACGATTACGCTAGACCGTGAAGTTGACGTATCGAGAGGTTGCGTGCTCGCTAGAGATGCAAGCATCGGTAGCTACAAGAAAATCAAGGCGTCACTTTTGTGGATGGATGACGAGCCGCTTTCGCTAGGCAAAGACTACCTCGTCAAAATCGGGACAAAGATTATTCCTGGAAC
>Ga0310695_10001366_pt1 | contig 58379 bp, 46 predicted proteins | sample RumenRJG_04DNA_FD_203882 | JGI IMG/M metagenome (GOLD analysis project Ga0310695, IMG submission 203882) | Bovine rumen microbial communities from Lethbridge, Alberta, Canada - RJG_04 (v2) (version 2) | ecosystem: Host-associated > Mammals > Digestive system > Stomach > Rumen | place: Canada...
AGCACCGCAGACTACAACAGCAGCAACTACAACCACAAAGGCAGCAGGCTGTTCGTGTTCAGCAAGCTATGCCGGAACATATACAACAAAGGGAGTAAATGACGTACTCAACATAAGAGCGGACCACAGTGCAAGTTCAAAGCTTCTTGGCACAATACCCGCAAATGCAAAGTTCAAGGTAACAAAGGCTGACGGCAAGTGGGCACACGTTGAATACAACGGAATCTCCGGCTGTGTTTCAATGGAGTACATTCAGAAACTGGAAAGTACAAAGGTTGCCGGAGATATCAATGCTGATGGTGTTGTGACTATTTCTGACGCTGTAGTGCTTGAAGCGTACCTGCTTAATAAACGGTCGATAACTAATGAACAGTTCAAAGCCGCGGACATAGACGGCGATAATCGTGTTGACGTTTATGACATGGTATTTATGAGGAAAAAAATCACAAAATAACGGAAAAGGACTTCTCAAGCTGAGAAGTCCTTTATTTTTAGAAAAAGTGCGTAGTTTTCATGAGTTCATACGTCTAATAAGTGAAAGCACGGGAAAGGGCTTTCGGAAAGGAGTTTGCCAATGGATAACGGTGCAAGTAGCTACCGCCGTTTCCGTGAAAATGGTGACGACCGCGGATTAGATGAAATTATAATTGATTACAGCGACGCTCTTATACTGTATCTGACGAGTATAGTCGGGAATATACAGACTGCGGAGGAACTCGCTGAGGATACGTTCGTATTACTGGGTACTAAGAAGCCGAAGTTTAGGGGCAAAAGCTCATTCAAGACATGGCTTTACACGATCGGGCGGAATATCGCAATAGATCATCTGCGTAAGAACGCAAAGCATACAAGTGTATCAATTGACGACACTCCTGAACTTCTGGACGAGGAGAGTACCGTTGAAGCGGCTTATATCCAAAAAGAGGAGCAGATATCTGTTCACAGGGCAATGCGTAAGCTGAAGCCCGATTATCGGCAGGTGCTTTGGCTCGTTTATTTTGAACAGCTTAGCAATAAGGACGCGGCAAGGATAATGAAAAAGAGTGTGCGGAGTGTGGAATCGCTTTTGTACCGCGCAAGGAAGTCGCTGAGGTCACAACTTGAAATGGAGGGCTTTGATCATGAAAAAACGTGAAGATATGATTAAAAATGTACATCGCCGTATAGACGAGTACAAGGCTGAACAGAAGAAAAAACGCATAAGACTGACATTCACAGCCGCACCTGTTTGTGCGGCAGCAGTTGTGGGTGTGGGACTGTGGACTTCGGGAGCTTTTAATAATTCTCCCGAAAAATCGGTAGTTGAGACACTTGTTCCGGAGGAGACGATACAGGTGAGTGTGGTGCAGACTACTGCACTGACGGTAAAATCCGAAAAGCACACTGCTGACTTTTCAACAACTGCGGCGAAGCCTGTTGAAAAGTTGCCGACAGGCAGTACAGCAGTTGAGGTAAAACCTACAGAGACACATACAAATGCTGTTGCAGAAACAAAAACAGAGGAAGAACCTCAAACTGCGGAAACTGTTCCTGCGTTGCCGGAGACAACAGAAGTTCCGACAGCGGCAACTGAATCCGATACCAACAGCGGCGGAGGAAGTTCAACAATAATCGACCGGCTTGGAGATGCTTACATCAACGGCGAATACTACCTGCAATGCTTCGGAGGAACATACACACCCGACCAGTTTATAGGCTACGGAAGCGATTTTGACGGCTTCTATAAAGACTGCGGCGTTGATTCGGAATTATACACAGCAAAAGAAAGTTCAGATATAATCATAGTCAGACTCGCCAACGGCGGCGATGTAACTCTGAAAAAGTACATGGATTGATTTAAGGCAAAGGCACACATCGCCTTCATTGTTACCGGCGATGTGTGCCTTTGCGCTTTATATGTAGTTCATCGTTTTCAGCAGGAACAGCCAACCGGTCAGTGTGAATGCACTGCACAGTGTCGCAAGCATTACCGCAAACGCGGTTATAGCGCCTTTGTGACCGAAATTCTTAGCCATTACAAAACAGCTTCCGGTAGTTGCACTTCCGAGCATTACCAGTATCGCGACGAGTTTTTCTCCGCGGAAACCAAAGTGTATCGCAAACGGAAGGAAAATTCCGCAGAATATAAGCAGTTTCATGAAAACTGCTCCCACGGTTATGAGAACCTTTCCTTTTGCGTCACTCATACGGAACGAGGCACCGAGTGCAATGAGTGAGAGCGGAGTTGCCATATTTCCGAGATATGTCACTGAACGTGTCAGTATCACAGGCTGAGGTATTTTCAGCAGTGACCACGTTATACCTGCGACTATTCCGAGTATTATCGGGTTTGTGGCAATGCCTTTCAGCGTGTTCATGATGAGTTCGGATTTACTGCCGTTTTTGTCTTTGTCGGGCGAAGTTACGGAAAGTACCGTCACGGCAATAATATTGTAAAGCGGTACAGTGCCGACTATCATGAGTGCCGCAACAGTTGCCTCGCCGTATATATTATTTACAAATGCTATACCCAGTACCGCGGCACTGCTTCTGTAGGCGGCTTGGATTATCTCTCCGCGCTCGGACTTGTCCTTGTGCATGAGAGAGTACAGCGCCGCCGCAATTACGCTTAAAAGAGTTGCACAGAGGCAGAACAGTACGAATTTTCCGTCCCAGACAGCCCTGAAATCGGCTTTTGACAAGTCCATGAACAGGAGTGCAGGAAGGAGTGCACGGAATGTGAACCTGTTCAGCTTTGATGTCGTGTGCTCGTCAAGAAGCCCTATTTTCCGGCATATCCACCCGAATATCATCATAGTGAACACCGGAACAGTTGCGTTCAGGCTGAATATAAAATCATCTAAAAACATAATACCAATCCTTTTTGACAATAAAAACATTATATCACGTCAGCCGGAAGAAATCAATAACAATCTTGCATACCGGGAATATTTCCGCTATTTGCCGCGTATAATATATCAAATGAGTTCTCATTCTCTCTGACATTATAATATTTCATTTTACCGGAGGTGGAAACATCTTCGGTTATTTTTTGTCCGTCCACGGCGTACAAGCGTATTCACCAAAAACACAGCAAAACTATATCCGAATTTTGGCTTTCTGTCAATAGATTTTCCGCCGGTTTTAGAGTATAATTGTATTTGACATTATTATATCAAATTATGAAAGTAGGTAGCTGTTATGGCTAATAAAGTTGTAAAATTCGGCGGCAGTTCGCTTGCTGATGCTAATCAGTTCAAGAAGGTCGCTTCTATTATCAAGTCTGACGATAAGCGCAGATACGTTGTTCCTTCCGCTCCCGGAAAGCGCTTCTCCGACGATATAAAGGTTACTGATATGCTCTACAAGTGCTGTGAACTCGCAGGCAGCGGTATTGATTTCAGTGACGATTTACAGATGATAAAAGACCGCTATAACGGAATTATTTCCGAGCTCGGCATGGATATGTCACTCGATGAGGAATTCGCAACTATCGAGCGTGAACTCAAAGCACGTCCGGCTAAGGACTACGCTGCAAGCCGCGGAGAATACCTCAACGGCAAGGTGCTTGCAAACTATCTCGGCTTCAATTTCGTTGATGCCGCTGATGTTGTAGTTTTCGATACAAAGGGAAATCTCCTTCTCGATGAGACTGTAAAGGCAGTCCGCGAGCATATAAACGGACTCGACAACGCTGTTATTCCCGGATTCTACGGCAGAACTACAGAGGGTGTTATCAAGACATTCTCACGCGGTGGTTCTGATGTAACAGGTTCTATCATCGCAAACGCTGTAAGAGCTGAGATATATGAGAACTGGACTGACGTTTCCGGTTTTCTCGTTGCTGACCCGCGTATAGTTGATAAGCCTGACGTTATAGAAACTATCACTTACCGCGAACTCCGTGAGCTCGCTTACATGGGTGCGTCCGTTCTCCATGAGGACGCTATTTTCCCTGTACGTTCAGCTGGTATACCTATAAATATCCGCAATACAAATGCTCCTGAGGACGCAGGTACTATGATAGTATCAAACGACCACGATTTCAGCCGTGAGAGCCTCGGTCACACTATCACAGGTATCGCAGGCAAGAAGGGATTCAGCACAATCAACATAGAAAAGGCTATGATGAATAACGAAGTCGGCTTTGGTATGAAGGTGCTCACAGTTCTCTACAACAACGGTCTCTCGTTCGAGCATATGCCTTCGGGAATCGATACCATGAGTATTACACTTGATACTGCAAAGTTTGAGCCTGTACGTGAAAAGGTTCTTGCAGAGCTCCGCCGCGAGGTTGAGCCTGACCACCTCGAAGTTGAGGACGGTATCGCAATGCTCGCAGTCGTAGGACGCAGAATGAAGAACACAAGAGGTACTGTTGCAAGAGTATTTGCGGCAATGGCTCACGCAAGAATCAACGTTAAGCTCATCGACCAGGGTTCAAGCGAGCTGAATGTAATCATCGGCGTCAGCGAGAACGACCTCCCCGAAGCTATCAGACGTATTTACGATATGTTTATCAATTCTGAAAAGTAATATAATGCGGACGTCCTATGGCATCCCTGCAATTTGCTGTTCTGCGCAGTTGTTTTGTAGGGAACGCTGTTCCCGGCGTTCCGCAAAATTTTTATACAGACTAAAAGGACTGCCCTGAAGGCAGTCCTTTTTATTTGGTCTTTGTTTTGTACATGAGCCATATGAATTCGAGTACACCTATTCCGATGAATATGAACATAGTGCGCATACACGGTTTTTTGACTTTGATGCGTGTAATGAATGCTATAGCTATGATGAACATCGCTCCGCCGTATACAGCGGGGAAGCAATCGGAGCCGATATCCTTGTGGAAGCTGTAAAGGAGCGGCAGAATGAGTGAAACACTCGTTACCGGAAGTCCTTCATAGACTTTGCGGACATCGTCTGTTTTCTTCTGACGCGATTCCTCAGCAACGTTGAAATATGCGAGACGTATAACTGCACACAGCGGGAAAAGTACGAGCACCGGAACATCTACCCAATGGTCGAGACCAATCGCATAACCGATAACAGCCGGAAGTACGCCGAAACATATAGCGTCGCAAAGAGAATCTATCTGTATACCGAATTTTTTCTCGTCTTCGGTACGGTCTTTTTTGGTACGTGCTATTTTTCCGTCGAACATATCGCACAGCCCCGATACCATAAGGCAGATTATCGCATAAGTCGGGCGCGGATTGCCTCCGCACAGACCGCAGGCGAGGAAAATGCCTATCATTGAAGATACAAGGCTTAGATATGTCAGAATGACGGTATAGTTGTAGAAACCTATCATTATTTCATCCTCTGATGTAAAGTATGTATTTCCGTAAGCCGGAAAATGTTAATGTAAACATTATTATAACACAAAATTAAAAATAAAGCAACACCAACGGGATAAAAATTACAGTTTTAATTATTTATAGTTCCGGAACAGCGGATATGTGATTTTACTTCTTCTTACGGGCAGAAGTTTTCTTCACGGCAGTTTTCTTAGCTGTAGTCTTTTTGACAGTAGTTTTCTTTGCGGGAGCTTTTTTCTCGCGGGCATTTTTCATGCGTTCCTGTTTTTCCTTTTTGGCTTCAAGGCGCTGATAAGCTTCGTCGAAGAAATACTCCTGCGAATTGAGAGGATTAGCATTTTCAGTGCGTGCATCGTGAACGTAAGTGCCGTCGTTGCGCATTATGCGTGCCTTCACGTTATCGTGCATGAGGACATCGAACATATCACGTATGCGTTTTTTGAGGCGTTCGTCCTCAATGGGGGCGGCAACCTCTACGCGGCGGATAGTATTTCTGCTCATGTAGTCGGCAGAACCGATGTATATTTTCTGTTCCTTGCGTTCATTGCCGAAGATGAATATGCGGCTGTGTTCGAGGAAACGTCCTACTATACTGCGAACGGTGATATTCTCGGTATATCCGGGCACTCCTGCAATAAGACAGCATAGTCCCCTTACAACGAGCTCTATCTTTACTCCTGCCTGTGAAGCTTCGACAAGTTTTTCGATTATCACCCTGTCGTTCAGTGAGTTTATTTTTGCGGCAATGTAGCCATCTCCGCCGTTTTTGGAAATGTTTATCTGTTCGTCCATCATAGCGAGTACCTGCGGACGCAGAGCTTTCGGCGATATGAGAAGCTTTTTAGGAGACTCGACGAATGTGCCGTTTGTGAGAGCATTGAATACAGCTTCTGCGTCTGCGGCAATATCGCGGTCAGCAGTGAGGAGCATGAGGTCGGTATAGAGTTTAGAAGTTTTTTCGTTGTAGTTACCTGTACCTATCTGCGTTACATAGTCGAAACCGCCGCCCTGTGCCTTTCGGGTGATGAGCAGAAGCTTTGAATGAGCCTTCATCTCCTTCGGTCCGTACATTACCTTGACTCCGTTTTTCTGCAATATCTTCGACCATTCGATATTATTTGCCTCGTCGAAGCGTGCACGGAGTTCTATCATAACGGTGACGTCCTTGCCGTTTTCAGCGGCAGAGCAGAGTGCACTGATTATCTTGCTGTTGCGTGCGAGACGGTAAAGCGTTATCTTGATAGATACGACCTTCGGGTCAGCGGCAGACTCTTCAAGCAGACGTATGAACGATGATGTCATCGACTCAAAGGGGTAGCTGAGAAGTATATCCTTAGCCTTGACCTGTGGAAATACCGGACGATTATCCGCAAGCATAGATGACTTCTGCGATGTACGCGGCTGATAGTGGAGTGCGGGGTCGGTGTCGAGGTCCTGTAGCTGGAAGAGATACGAGAGGTCGAGCGGTATGTGAGAAATAAAAACTCTTGCGTTTTTGAGTTTGAGTTTTTTGCAGATATAGTCGAGCGCATCGCGGCTGAATTCGTCGGATATTTCGAGGCGTACTGCCGCAAGCTTTGTGCGTTTGAAAACAAGCTCCTCCATGCGGTCGCGGAAGTCTGCGCCCTTGTTGTCTACCATGATATCGGCACTGCGCGTTACGCGGATAATTGCCCTGTCCTGTACCTTGTAACCCTTGAACATGAGGTGAGCAAAGTGCAGAACGACTTCTTCCTCAAGGATAAAGCGTTTACCGTCACTGCTGAGAGGGATAACACGGTCGCGGTCGTTATTGCTGACGGGGATAATGCCGATGTTCATGCCCTTTTTGGTATTCAGGCGCACTGCGGCATATAATTCCTTGTTCCTGAGAAACGGGAAAGGGAGTGCATCGTTTATGACGAGACCTGAAATAAACGGCTTGATTTCGCGTTTGAAGTAAAGTTCGAGGAAATCGAGTTCTTCTTTTGAGGCTGTCTCAAAATTTACGTGTTCAAATCCGTATGGGGCGAGGGCGGACATATTTTTGCGGTATGCGTCCTCTACTGCGGGCTGCATTCTGCGGACAGTCGTGAAAATAGCGTCAAGCTGTTCTGACGGTGTCATACCGGAGAAGTGGTCCTTTTTATTTTTTTCACTTTTTGCCTTGTCAGTGACCGAGCCTACGCGAACCATAAAGAATTCGTCGAGGTTGCTCTGATATATAGCTGAAAACGAAAGGCGCTCAAGTAATGGGGTACCTGTATCTGTAGCCTCATCGAGCACTCGTTTGTTGAATTTAAGCCAGGAAAGCTCTCTGTTTTCGAGATATTCCATAAATGTTCTCCAATCTGCCTGCGGCGATTTGATATAACTGAATGTACAAACGAATCAACAATTTATACGTATTTATTATACAACTTTTTGCCGGACGTGTCAAGAGTTTTGAATATTGAATCACCGGAAACAAAAGCCGTTTTTTCTCCGCACCTGTTGAATTTTTCACCATTATATGTTATAATAAATAGATAGTGAAAAACAAGAACACCGATAGGAGCAGAATATGGCAACTGAAACATTACTGAAATATAATCACCCCGCTGAGGACTTCAACAGCGCTCTTCCGGTCGGAAACGGCAGAATAGGCGGTATGATTTACGGCGAGGCTGAAAATGAACTCATAAAGCTGAACGAAGACTCTGTATGGTCAGGCGGACTCCGTCATCGTGTCAATCCTGACGCGCAGGAAGGACTTGCTGAGGTGCGCCGGCTTCTTTCTGAAGGCGACATATCCGGTGCGGAAAAGACGGCGTTTCAGAAAATGCAGGGTGTAACTCCGAATATGCGCCATTATATGCCGCTCGGTAACTTGCATATCCATACCTATATCGGAGGCAAGGCTAAGGAGTATGTCCGTACACTCGATATATCGACAGCGGTATCAAGTGTAAGTTTCAATGTCAATGGAGTAGGCTACACACGCAGTGTTTTCTGTTCTGCACCTGATGACGTTATGGTCATAGATATACATTCAGATACTCCTGGAAGTATCACTCTCGACTGCTGTATCGACGGCAGAGACGATTATTACGATGATAACCGTCCGTGCGGCGAAAATATGATACTCTTCACAGGCGGCACAGGCAGCCGTGACGGCATTTTCTTTGCTGCCTGTCTCGGTGCAAAGACCGAGGGAGGGTCTATCAGAACTATCGGCGGCAAGATTTGTGTTGAGAATGCCGATTCTGTAATGATAGTCCTCTCTGCGAGAACGAGTTTTTACAGTGAGAACTATATCGAGTCCGCAGAGGTTGACGCTGAAATGGCATTGCAGTGCAGTTATGATGAACTCTACTTCCGCCATGTAAGTGACTATCAGGAACTCTTCAACAGAGTCGAACTCAACCTCAACGACAACAGCGGTGAAAACCTCGAAAAGCTGCCGACTGACACGCGCCTTTCACGTCTCAGGGGCGATGAACTCGATACTAAGGACTGTGAACGTCTTATACACGATAACAAACTCATCGAGCTTTACTTCAATTACGGCAGATACCTAATGATATCTGCAAGCCGTCCGGGTACTCAGCCTATGAACCTTCAGGGTATATGGAACCAGGATATGTGGCCGGCATGGGGAAGCCGCTATGCACTCAATATAAATACCGAGATGAACTATTGGTGTGCGGAGAACTGCAACCTCTCCGAGTGCCACCTGCCGCTTTTCGACCTGCTTGAAAGGGTATGCGAGAACGGTAAGATAACAGCGAAGGAAATGTACGGCATCGACCACGGCTTCGTGTGCCACCACCATACCGATATATGGGGCGATACCGCTCCGCAGGATACGTGGATACCTTCTACGATATGGCCTACAGGAGGAGCGTGGCTCGCTCTGCATATCTTCGAGCACTATGAATACACCCTCGATAAGGAATTCCTTGCCGATAAGTACCATATCATGAAGGAAGCCGCTGAGTTCATGGCAGACTTCCTCATTGAGGACAGTGAGGGCAGACTTATTACAAGTCCGTCGGTATCGCCGGAGAATACCTACGTTACCGAAAAGGGCGCAAGAGGCTGTCTTTGTGCAGGACCTTCAATGGATTCGCAGATAATAACAGTTCTGTTCAACGATGTCATAAAGGCTTCGGAGATACTCGATAAAGACCATAAATTCGCTGAAAAACTTGCAAAAATGCTTGAAAAGCTGCCAAGTCCGGAGGTGGGCAAGTACGGACAGATAAAGGAGTGGGCAGTCGATTACGACGAGGTGGATATCGGACACCGCCACGTTTCCCAGCTCTTTGCACTTCATCCGGCTGACCTGATTACTCCCGAGAAAACACCAAAACTCGCAGATGCGGCAAGAGCTACTCTCGTCCGCAGACTTATCCACGGCGGCGGTCATACAGGCTGGAGCTGTGCATGGATAACGAATATGTGGGCACGTCTTCACGACGGCAGAATGGTTTACGAGAACCTCAAAAAGCTCCTCGCACATTCTACTAATCCCAACCTCTTCGACACTCACCCACCGTTCCAGATAGACGGAAATTTCGGCGGTACTGCGGCGGTTGCGGAAGCTCTTTTACAGAGCGTTTCCGGCGAGATAACACTCCTTCCTGCACTTCCGGATGAGTGGAAAGACGGCAGAGTCAGGGGGCTTCGCGCAAAGGGCGGATTCGGAGTTGATATCGAATGGCACGACTGCAAACTCACATCAGCTGTGATAACTTCTGACCTCGGCGGAGAATGCCGACTGCGCACTAACTGTGTTGCAAGTCTCATCTGCGACGGCGAAACTGTCGGTTCACGCATCGAGGACGGAGTTATAATATTTGATACTATCGCAGGAAAAAGCTATACCGTCAAGCCCTGACACCATAAAAGGAGCAGTAATATTATGGATTTTCGCAGAATCATTGCGCTGACTGCGGCTATGGCAGTTGCAGCGGCGTGCATGGGTTCATGTAAGAAGAAAGAGAAAGCTGTTGAAATAAGCACCGCTGAACCGACTTCGGAGTCGACAGTGCCGCCCGAGGAAGTTGACACCTATCCCGATTACCCTATCTCTTACCCCGAGATAGAAAAGAAGGATACCGGCGATATCTACGAGGCGGAGGACGCTAAACTCAGCAGTGACCTGAAGATAGTCAGCCTTCCTAAAGAGGAAGAGACTACTTCTTCAGATAAGAAAAAAGATAAGGCTGATGAACAGCCGACTACAAAGTTCGACCCTACAGTAAGGCAGGAAACTGTTCATAAGAAATACAGCGGAAGCGGATACGTTACAGGTTTCAAGTCGGACGGAAGCTCTACTGCCGCATTCACGGTCAATGCACCGAGTAATCAGCATTACGACCTCTCATTCAGTATTGCCTCCGACAGAAAGGTGAACTGCCGCATAACTCTCAACGGCACCGAGATAAGCACGTTCAAAACCATGAACGACGGCGAATTTACACTCATTACGCTGTATGGAGTATTCCTTGTAAAAGGCAAGTCGGAGATAGTGATACGTCCTGAAAACGGCGACATCTGTCTTGATTACCTGAAGGTATCGAATAATACGTCACTGAGCGATATTGCGTATGACGCAAATAACAAGCTTGCAAACAAGGAAGCAGGCAAGCAGGCTAAGGAACTTATGGACTTCCTTACCGATAACTACGGAAAGTACACTCTGACCGGACAATATGCTTCAAGTCCTGATAACAAGGAACTCGACCTTATATATAAAACTACCGGAAAATACCCTGTCGTCCGCTTTTCGGCTATGCATACCACTGGAAACACCTTCGACAGCTCTTTCAAGGACGTTGATGCGTGTGCAGACTGGTACAGAAATGGCGGAGTTGTGGGGCTTATGTGGTACTGGGAAGCTCCGTCGAAAAAGCCGTCTGTATATGCGAAAGAGACCGATTTCAAGCTCAAAGACGCTATGACCGATATCGACATCGCTGAAATGACTCAGGAGGAGATACGTGGACTCTATGGTGAGGGCAAGATATCAGAGCAGTGCTACGGACTTGTCCGCGACCTCGACAATATGGCAGGACAGCTCACTTCACTCAAAAATAAGGGAGTGCCTGTTCTGTGGAGACCTCTCCATGAAGGAAGCGGAGACTGGTTCTGGTGGGGCGCAAGCGGAGTTGACGCTTACAAGTGGCTGTGGGATCTTATGTACCGCCGTTACACCAACTACTTTGAACTCGATAACCTTATATGGATATGGAACGGTCAGAGTGAGGATTCTCTTGTTGACAAGAAGACGTTCGATATTGCGTCACTTGACATCTACCTCGACAATAAGACCGACTACGGAAGCAGATATGAACAGTTCCTTGCATTGCAGAATATAGTTGGCAAGGAAAAACTCATTGCACTCAGCGAGTGCAGTTCTGTTCCTGATATAGACTCATCGTTCCGTGATAATGCGGTCTGGTCGTTCTTCGGACTTTGGTATGGCAAGTACCTCGAGAAAGAGAATGGCGAATTTTCGGGTGAATATACCGATAAGGAAACTCTTGTACGTGCTTATAATTCGGACGGCGCTCTCTCACTCGATGAATACCAGACCCTCAGAAGCGGTAAGAAACTCGTCTCGGATTATGGCACAGATACTACGATGTCAACTACTTCCACGACTTCAACTTCTTCCGAAACATCAGCAGATTCAACTGCTGATACAACTACTGAAACTACAGCTGTTTCTTCTGAATGATACAAAAGGAGGCTGCAATGGATACAGACTTCAGACCGCGAATTATATTTAATGCCGACCAGAAGGCCCTGCGCGAGAAAATGCTCCGCAGTGTCAGCGACTCCGCAATAAAAGCGGTAAGCTTTAAAATGGACGGGGTACTTGTGCAGATGCCGTTTTCAGAGCGCGGAGATATGTTCATGCTCATGGAAAAAGATTTCCGCGACCTGACTACTGTGAAAGGAACGTTTACCGAAATGCGCCTTGCTGCTGAAGATGCGGCAGCTTCTAAATATGCCGCAGAGGGCGGTGCATCGCTTGAAAAGATATACGATATCCTTGCAAAAATGGCGGACCTGAGTCCTGCGAGCCGCGATAAGCTTATAAAAAGAGAATGCGAACTTGCTGTGTATTTTGCAATGCCGCGGCAATTCGGAAAAGACCTCTTCCGCAAGGCTAAGACCACTAAGAAAAAGACCATTATCGTTGCGGATACAGTGTATCCGCGCAGTGTTACTGTGAATATACTCAGCCGATGCGGACTTGAAACCTATGATGCACTGATAGTACCGTCGGAGTCGAAAATTGATATCAGTGCACCTAAGCCGGTGTATGAAGCAATTATCAGGAAGGCAAATACTGCTCCGGCGAAGCTTTTGCATATCGGCTCAGACGTTGAAGCAGATGTCGAAACCCCGATACTCGGCGGGTCAAAGGCTCTTCTCATGTCGGGAGCTATCCCGCTTATGGTAAAATCGGGAAGGCTCCGCGGATTTGTTCAGGCAAGACACGTTTATGACTACGACAAACCCGATTTCCTTGCTCTGCACTGTATATTCGGCATTTATGCGGCATATCTTTTTGATACACCGCTGAATAAAACTCCGCAGACCGATTTCTGCGGTGACGAGTATATGCTCGGCGCAATAGTAGGCGGAGCGCTGCGCGCGTCAGGCTGTGAGCCGCAGAATGACCTCGAAAAAGCCCTCATGCAGGCTCTCGAAAGCAATGAACGCGCTTTAGCCGGCATGGAGGATATGGAGAAGCTTTTCCATGCACACTTCGATGGTCATCTCGACAAATTCGGCTATAACGGCTGCGGACTCCCGATACAATTCCTTGCACTGCACGCTGCTGCGGGTGACAGGGCTGCGCTGCAAAAGTACGTTGACCCTGCGGCTGCTGCTGAGTGGGCTAAACGCAACTCTGACCCCGATATTGCTCCGGTATACGGCAGAAAAATCAAACCTAATGCCGCGTCAAAACTCGCGGATAAGCTCTTCCCGCCGGGGACGAAAGTACGCAACATTGCCGACGGTCTTCTCGTAAAAATGAAGGGAAAGGGCAAAATATGACACATTTATGCGTTTGAGCGACATTCGCCGACATTTTTTATCCGGTGCGGCATTTTTCTTCATTTCCCGATAAAACCTCTCTGTTTCCGACGGTATATTCCGTTGCGGATAACGCTCCTTCTGTGATAAGATAGATTCATAGGAAAAATCATCAAACAGGAGGAAAAAATAATGAACAGCAAAATAAAGGTACTTATCGGAGACGATTCAGCAGGAACAGGTATCAATACCGCTAATAAGCTCAGGGAAAGAGGAATGTACGCGTATACACGCAAAAAGGACTGCAACGTAATCGTTGATTCTATCAGGAACGACCCGCCCGATGCGGCAGTTCTCGATGTAACCGCTGAAAACGGCGACGCGGTAACGATAATGAAAAAGGTGAAAGAACTCGGAGTAAAAACTCCTGCATTCATCGTTGTGTCAGACTTCGATAACGAGTTCATCGAGCGGCAGGTAATGGAAAACGGAGCGGCTAAGTTTCTGCTCAAACCATGCGATGCCGACGACCTCATCGCCGCAATAAGTTCAGCTCTCGGCGACAAGGCAAACAGTCTCAGCGACGACATGGAGATAGTCGTTACTGACATGATACATCAGCTCGGTGTACCGGCTCATATCAAGGGTTATCACTACCTCCGCACTGCGATACTCTACTCAATAGAGGATAAAACTCTTCTCGACAGTGTAACAAAGCTTCTGTATCCGACAGTCGCTTCAATATATGACACTACTTCTTCCCGTGTTGAACGTGCTATACGTCACGCGATAGAGATAGCATGGGACAGAGGCAACGTCGATACTCTCAATTCATTCTTCGGCTATACAGTCGATACAAGCAAAGGTAAGCCTACAAATTCGGAATTCATCGCACTTATCACGGATAAGCTCCGTTTAAGGTACAAATCAGCTCTCAGAAGAGCATGAAACGTAGGATATGCGCTGATACCGGATAATATAAAGGAGGAATCATCATGTCATTCAAAAAGGTTAATATCAGCGATATCACAACCGACCCATTTACAAAGATAGGTAAGGAGTGGATGCTCATTACAGGCGGAAATATGGACGATTACAATACCATGACCGCTTCATGGGGGCAGCTTGGAGTTCTTTGGAACAAAAACGTTATCACCTGCTATATCCGTCCTAACAGATACACTTATGAGTATATTGAAAAGGGCGATACATTCACCGTTTCATTCTACGGTGAGGAGTACAGAAAGGCACTCTCTTTCTGTGGTGCACATTCCGGCAGAGACTGCGACAAGGCTAAGGAAACAGGTCTCACTCCTGCTGAATTTGATGGAAATGTAGCGTTTGCGGAAGCAGATATGGTGTTTGTCTGCCGCAAGCTTTATAGCTACGACCTCGCAAAGGAAGGCTTCCTTACTGACGACGGCTTACCGGAACAGTTTTTCGCTAAAGACCCCTACCACCGCGCATATATCAGCGAGATAACCGCTGTTTACGTTAAAGAATAATAGTAAAAAAATCCCCTTACGCGTAATACGGATACCCATATAGAAGTATTAAGCCATAGTATTTCTGATATACAGTCAGAGGTACTATGGCGCTTTTATTGACATTGCATTTATGCTGTGCTATAATGTTCACAGACAGAAAACGGAATTTTAAGGAGGTTTTTATAGTGAACGAATTATGTATGATAATAAAAGATATGGTAAAACCGAATTTTCTTAATATCAGAACGTCTATCCAGACCTATGACAGAGATGCGATATGCTGCGGTGCTCCGTGCTGGAGATGGGCATATCATGCACTTCATTCAGCTGATAAATGGTTTATAAATCCTTGTGTATATGATGAACCGCCTTTTCATGAAGAAGGACTTGATAATCCCGACAAGCCTGCTTCTGTTGTCTTGTCTGATGAGCAGCTTCTTGATTATCTTGACAGTGTAGAGAAAAAAACATACGCATATCTTGATTCTCTCACAGATGAAATGCTATATGAATGTCCCGAAAACTGTGAACATACGAGAATGGAACTGGTACTAAGACAATTCCGCCATATTTCGTTTCATACGGGAATGCTTAACGGACAGACTGCTGTAGCAACAGGAAAATTTCCGATGTGGGTCTCTCAGTCTGATAAATATGTTGATGACGGTATTCTTTTCGGCAGATACCGAAAAGGACAAGTTACAAAATAAGATATGATAATGTAAACTCTGATTATAGCAGCCGTATAAAATGCAATGCCCCGAAGCAGTTGAAGTGCTTCGGGGCAAAACTTATATATGGGTATCCGTATTATTGTGTAAGGGGATTATTATTTATCAATTTTTCTGCGTAATTGCCGGAGATTCGAGTTTTGCAAAGTAACTGTCGGAATACTTCTTGAACTCGTTGCGGAAGGTTTCGTCGTTTTCCTTTACGTCGTGGAGATACGCGTGGATATTGGTCTTTTCATCAGTTTCGATGATACAGCCTGCAATGTTTGAGCAATGGTCGGATACTCGCTCGAGATTTGTGAGGATATCCTGGAAAATATATCCGAGTTCAACTGTACATTCGTCGTTCTGCAAACGGCGTATGTGGCGGTTTTTAAGCTCTGTGCTCAGGTTATCGACAACTTCTTCAAGCGGTTCAACGCGGTGAGCGCCTGCGAGGTCGTCGGTTATATAGGCATTGAAGGCGATTGAGATGTTTTCAGAGATAGCCTCAGAAATAACACTCAGCTCGTTCAGACATTCGTCCGAGAACTTTATCCCCTTTTCACGGCACTCCTGAACGGATTCGATAAGGTTTACCGCATGGTCGGAGATACGCTCAAAATTACCTACGCAGTGCATCATTTTTGATACCTTACGGCTGTCCTTACCGGTAACACTGCTCTTTGAAAGCTTGACAAGGTAGCTGTTTATTTTGTCCTCGAAGTGGTCTATGAGGTCTTCTGCTTCGATGACGCTGTTTGCCTTTTCCTCGCTGTAGGGAGAAATGAGGAGCTGAAGTGCGCCATTTATAGCTTCACTCGTTATATTTGCCATTTCAATTGTTGTACTGCGGCAGGTCTCAACTGCGACTGCGGGAGTTTTAAGGAAACGTTCATCGAGTCCTCTGAGATGATTTGATTCTGCTTCAAGCACTTTATCATTCTCTTTATCACGTATTATAAGGTGAGAGAGCTTTACAAGCATTGGGGTGAACGGCAGAAGGATAATTGTAGTTGCAATATTGAATATTGAGTGCATAACAGCGATTCCAACATAGCCTACAGTCTGATCAAAGATGCTGAGATGGATAACGTGCTGTAGAATAAGAGATATCGGCAGAAGTATCAATGTTCCGAGAACCTTTATGAGTATGTGAATGCAGGCAACACGCTTCGCATTCTTGTTTACTCCGATACTTGAAATAAGCGCTGTGATACAAGTACCAATGTTAAGTCCCATGATAATGGGAAGCGCCATTCCATATGTGAGGGCACCTGTCTGTGAAAAAGCCTGTAATATACCGACAGAAGCGGCAGAACTCTGAATGATGCCTGTAAAACCGGCTCCAACAAGAACACCAAGAATAGGATTATGAAATGCTGTCAGTATTTTCTGGAACTGCGGTGAATCTGCGAGCGGTGAAACAGATTCGGACATAAGAGACATACCTGTCATGATTATAGCGAATCCAACAAGAATACGTCCGATATCTTTCTTTTTATTCTTCTTGGCACCCATGATAAGTATTACACCAACGAGTGCAACTAATGGTGCAAAGGAAGAAGGCTTGAGCATTTTGATGAACGGATTTTTGCCGTCAACTCCTGCGAGGCTGAGTATCCAAGCAGTAAGTGTGGTTCCTATATCAGAACCGAAGCATACACCGATAGTCTGCTCAAGAGACATGATTCCCGAGTTGACGAAGCCGACGAGCATTACGGTCATCGCGGACGAGGACTGTATTGCTATCGTGACCATCATACCGAGGATAATCGCCATGAATTTGTTTGAAGTCATTTTCTTGAGAGCTATTTCCAGTTTACCGCCGGTGAGCTTTTCAAGACCTGTGGACATAACGTTCATTCCATAGAGGAAGAAAGCGAGTCCGCCGAGCATAGTGAAGATGTTAAAAATTGAAAAATCAGTGCCACTCATAGTATGAGCTCCTTTTTAATATTATTCCCTTATTTTATCTATCTAAGATATATTATATCAGTTCCAAAGCTATAGTCAAGAGTTGGAGCGATGATTTAACGTGAATTTAACATTTATATTTCATATATTGAAATATAAGCTTAGAACGACGGTATATAGCGCAATAATCGGCTTGACACCGCAATATCCGGTATGAAAAAAGCACATACAGCAGAGCTGTATGTGCTAATGAGCGAAAGAAAAGAGTTGTATCAGCGAGTGAAAGCAGATTATGCCATTTGTACAGAGTAGACCCATGCCGGGGCGCAGGGACTATTTGTAGCGCATAGGTCTGCGGGCTATACCAATTTTTTCACCGTACTTTACTACAGTTTCGTAGCCTTCTGCCGTGTTTTTCAGCAGGTCGGCATCGGGAGTTATCCTGCCCTTTTCAACAAGGAGAACTATAGTCGAACCGCCAAACTCGAACATTCCCTTTTCTTCGCCGCGACTGAAGGAGTGTTCCTTGTGGTGGTTTTTTATCTTGCCGACAAGCATTGCACCGACTTCTACCTGTACCACGTCGCCGAAATTTTCGGTATGCAGAATGGTATACTCGCGCGAGTTGCGCTTGTAGATATTATATCGTCTAAGTGCTATCGGATTGACAGTGTGAAGCTCGCCGCGGATAAATGTATTGCCGGTCTTTGTGCCGTTGTCTATGTAGCAATAGCGGTGGTAATCGTCCACTTCAAGGCGGAATATCATGCAGTAGCCGCCTATGAATCTGCGTGCGAGGAAATCGTTTCTCAGCAGGTCGCTTACGCGGTACATTGATTCCTTTATGCGGAAGATACTGTGTTCGTCTATCTCGTAGACTGAAAGCTTTGAATCGCATGGACTTATCAGATGTGACGGAGCAAAGTCAATCGGGCGCTTATCCGGCTTTATCCTGCGTGTGAAAAACTGGTTATAGGAGTGGAAGTTTCGCATCTGATACTGTGATGTGTCGATGTGATTCTTCAATATGAACGGACGTATCAGCGGCTTTGAGAATATTGAGTTCATAAAGTCGCCTGCCGCCATTGATACTATCGGAAGCGTTAAGAATTTAAGGAGCCTGCGTCCGTCGGCAGTTCCGTACAGCTTTTTCAGGAGCTGACCCTGTTTCTCATTTGTGACGATTACCTCGCCTGTTCTTCTCTTAATCATCTCTTTATATTTTTTACATCATCGCTTTGCATTAGCAAGCATAAGCTTAATTCGGTTTTCCTGATTAACTCTTGTAGCGCCGGGGTCGTAGTCGATAGCGACTATATTTGCGTTGGGATTCTGCTCTTTTATAGCGCGTGTCATTCCCTTTGCAACGATGTGGTTCGGCAGACAGCCGAACGGCTGAGTGCAGATGATATTCTCAACACCTGACTGAGCAAGTGCCGCCATTTCAGCCGGAATGAGCCATCCCTCGCCCATAACGACTCCCTGACTTATGTACTTGTCAGCAAGACTGCGGAGGTGTTCAAAGTCGTGGAGCGGCTCGAACTTGCCCTGCGCCTTCATTGCTGCGATGAGTTCTTTCTGCTTCTTGTATATGAGCTTATAGCCGAGCTTGTATATACGTGAATTCAGCGACTGATTGTTGTAAATTTTCGCATCGTTGAAAGTTCCTGCGGCGCAGTACATCACGAACTCAAGAAGTGACGGAACGACCGGTTCACAGCCTTCTGAGATGAGGAAGTCCTCGAGGTGATTGTTTGCGAGGGGTGAGTATTTTACATATATCTCACCGACGATGCCAACACGTATCTTCTTTTCACCTGATAATTTCACAGAAGAGAAATCGTCGAGTATCTCTTTGTAAAGCTTTTTGGTTTTGAGGTATTCACGGCTTCCCTTGCGGAAAATGTCACCGAGTCGGGACTGCCACTTGTCGAGCATCGCCTTAGAGTCGCCGCTGTTAACTTCATATGCGCGGCACTTGTTATAGCAGGTCATGAGCAGGTCGCCGTAGAGGACCGCGTACAGCAGTTTCAGGAACATCGGAGCTGTGATTTTGAAGGCACTGTCCTTTTCAAGTCCGCTGAAATTGAGAGATACGACAGGTACCTGCGGATAGTTTTTGGCAACAGCTTTTCGCAGCAGGTGGATATAGTTTGAAGCACGGCAGCCTCCGCCGGTCTGAGTTATCAGGAGGGCAGTCTTATCGGGGTCATACTTGCCGCTGTTGAGCGCGTCCATAAACTGTCCGATTACAAGCAGAGCCGGATAGCAGGCATCATTGTGGACGTTTTTGAGTCCTTCGTCAACAACTGCACGAGAGTCGTTTTCGAGCAGCTCAACTGTGTAGCCTTTATTCTCAAATATCGCCATAAGCAGCCTGAAATGTACAGGCAGCATATTCGGCACGAGGATTTTATGAGTTTTTATCATATCCTCGGTAAATCTAACGTAATCAGCCATTCTTACTCCTTTGTGCTGTCCTTTTTATGGGCGGTATCGGCATTCATAGCGGCAACAAGACTGCGGAGTCTTATTCTTGCAGCGCCGAGGTTGTTTATCTCGTCGATTTTGAGCTGTGTATAGAGCTTGCCCTTGCTTTCAAGGATATTGCGCACCTCGTCACTGGTGACAGCGTCTATTCCGCAGCCGAAGGATACGAGCTGTATGAGCTGCATATCCGGCTGAGTTGTGACGTACTCAGCGGCTCTGTAAAGACGTGAATGATAGGTCCACTGGTTGAGTACTCCGAGTTTTGGAGTGTGAGCAAGCTGTGCTACGCTGTCCTCGGTGACTACAGCCATTCCGAGACTTGTTACAAGCTTGTGGATACCGTGGTTGATTTCCTTGTCGATATGGTATGGTCTGCCGGCGAGGACGATTATTTTGCGGTTTTCCTCTCGTGCCTGACGGATTATGTCATAAGCCTTTGCCGCTATATCGCGGTGGAAGCGGTCGAGAGCTTCAAATGCCTTATCGACAGCCGCCGGAATCTTGCCTTTGATGTTGAACTGTTTCAGTGTATTTTTCATTACCTTTACAACGTTCTTTCGGACGTTGAGGTCCATATACGGATGAATGAAATTTTTATCGTTGAGGCGCGGATTATTTCTGAGCAGAAGCTCGGGATAGTATGCAACGACAGGGCAGTTGAAGTGGTTATCGCTTTCTCCCTCGTCGAGGTTATAGCTCATGCAGGGATAGAAAATGAAGTCTGCACCTTTGTCGAGCAGATTCTCGACGTGACCGTGTGTAAGCTTTGCGGGGTAGCAAACAGTATCCGAAGGGATAGTATGCTGACCGAGGTAGTACATATCACGCGAGCTTTCGTCACTGAAAATGGTCTGGAAACCAAGCTCGGTAAAGAAAGTATGCCAGAAAGGCATCTGCTCATAGAAGCTGAGCGAGAGCGGAAGACCTACCTTAGCGACGGGGCGCGACGGCTGAGCGGTCTTTTCGAGGGATATTATGCTGTTATACTTGTACTCATAGAGGTTCGGTACGTTGTTTTTCTTAGCCTTGCCGCCGCCTTTTTCACAGCGGTTGCCGGAGATGAAATTTCTGCCTTTGCCGAAGTTGATGATGTTGAGCTGACAGTTCGCAGTACAGCCTCCGCACTGTGCAGACCGCGATGTATAGGCAAATGTAGCAAGTTCGTCCTTTGAGATGATACTTGATTCGCCCTCAGAGCGCTCCTTTGCATAGAGTGCACAGCCGAATGCACCCATAAGTCCTGAAATAGCCGGACGAATAACATTTCTGCCGAGTTCCTTCTCGAATGAGCGGAGTACCGCATCATTGAGGAACGTGCCGCCTTGTACGACGATATTCTTTCCGAGGTCGTCTGGCGAATTGGCACGTATAACTTTATATATGGCATTTTTAATGATAGACGAAGAGAGACCCGCGGAGATGTCCTCGACGGTAGCGCCGTCCTTCTGCGCCTGTTTTACGGAGCTGTTCATGAATACGGTACAGCGTGAGCCGAGGTCTACGGGGTGTTCAGCGAAAAGACCGAGCTGAGAGAACTCAGCGATATCGTAGCCGAGAGCCATAGCGAATGTCTGTATGAATGAGCCGCATCCCGATGAACACGCTTCATTCAGCATGATACTGTCGATGCTGTGATTTTTGATCTTGAAGCACTTGATGTCCTGACCGCCGATGTCGATGATGAAGTCAACATCGGGGCAGAAGTAAGCGGCAGCCTTGAAGTGAGCGACAGTTTCAACGATGCCGTGGTCGATAGAGAGTCCGGCTTTGATGAGGTCTTCGCCGTAGCCGGTTACAGCCGAGCCTTTTATCGTGATATCGGGGTTCATCGCCTCGTATATCTTTTTGAGCTGATCGGAGATCTTGTCAAGCGGCTGACCCTGATTCGAGCTGTAATGGTGATAGAGAATGCGTCCGTCATCGGTTATGAGGACGAGCTTTGTTGTGGTTGAGCCTGCGTCGATACCGAGGTAAGCGTCGCCTTTATATGTACGGATATCGCCGTATCCGAGGTCAAATTTCTTATGGCGGTCGATGAATTCATCGTATTCAGCCTGCGATCTGAAGAGCGGGTCGCCTGTGACTATATCATCGGAAGCGCGGGCGTTCTTAACCTTGTTGAGAAGTTCAGTGACTGAGTATGCATCAGCCGCCTGTGAAGCGTAGAGCGCACAGCCGTATGCCACGAAAACAGGACCGTCTTCCGGAAATACAGCGTGTTCATCGTCGAGTCCGAGAGTTTTAACGAATGCCTGCTTGAGACCCTTCAGGAAGTGGAGCGGTCCGCCGAGGAATAGTACCTTTCCCTCGATAGTTCTGCCCTGCGCAAGACCTGATACAGTCTGGTCGACTACCGCCTGAAATATACTTGCGGCAACGTCCTCACGTCGAGCACCCTGATTGAGAAGCGGCTGTATATCTGATTTAGCGAAAACTCCACAGCGTGAAGCTATGGGGTAAATTTTCTGTGCTCTGAGCGAGAGTTCGTCGAGCTGGTCGGCAGTGATTCCGAGGAGAGTAGCCATCTGGTCGATGAAAGCACCTGTTCCTCCGGCGCAAGAGCCGTTCATACGCTGTTCAACTCCGCCTGTGAGGAAGATTATCTTAGCATCTTCGCCGCCGAGTTCGATAACAGCGTCAGCATCAGGCTGTTTTTCCTTTACTGCGAGGAAAGCTGCGTGAACTTCCTGAACGAACGGTATCTCTGCTGAATTAGCAAGTCCGAGACCTGCCGAACCGGTGATGCAGACCTTGAATGATTCATCAGGGTAGTCTGCCTGAATCAGTTTCAGCTGGTCGGTAACGGTTTCTTTTACCTTGGAAAGGTGGCGCTGATACTTTGAATATACGATATTGCCTTCGATATCGGTTATGACAGTCTTTACTGTAGTAGAGCCGACGTCGATACCGAGAGAATAGTTATTCGCCATAGTTTTACCTCTTATATAAATTTCTCCCTATGGAGATGCTTTCTGACTTAAACGTAATTACTATCATTATACTACATTTACGGAAAAAAATAAAGTGGTAAAAATTATTTTTATCATTTTTTCTGAAAATGCGTGTTTTTTTGCGAGTATTTGTAATTCTTTGCTATAGTTGAATGGGAATCCGAGCGATATTACGGCTGTTGCTATTCGCGGAAAAGTGTGTTATAATTATTTCATATTACCGAAAGGAGCAGACTATGGCTGCCAATCTTTTTTCAGAAATTGAATACCTGAAAGGTGTAGGCAAGGCAAGAGGCGAAAAATACCGCAAGCTTGAGATAAGCAGTCCCTATGACCTGATTTATCACATTCCGCGTGCTTACCTTGATTTCCGTGCATATGTACCGATACAGCAGGCTGTTATAGGCAGCTATAACGTGCTGAAGCTGACCGTAGTGCAGAAGAATCGGCCTCAGCGAGTGCGCGGCGGACTTGTTATATGCAATGCCGTTGCAACCGATGGTATCAGCACGATAGTTATAGTAATATATAATAACATTTACGGATTTCAGGCGCTTAAAGAGGGACAGACATATTATATGTATGGCAAGGTAAACGGCAGTATGCTTCGACGTGAAATAGCTGCGCCGGTGTTTATCAAAGCCGATGAGAAAGTGCTTATTCAACCGATATATCGCCTTACGCAGGGACTTTCCGTGAATATGGTGAGGACGAATATGCGGCAGGCACTCGATATCATGAAGCATTTTCCTTTTGAGACTCTTCCTCAGGACATTCTCTCGCAGTATCACCTCGCACCGCTGATGTGGTCACTTGAGAATATCCATTTTCCGACGAGTGACAAAGCCGCTGAGGAAGCTCGCCGCCGCCTTGCATTTGATGAACTGCTGAAGCTTCAGCTCGGTATGACTATGCTGAAACTCCGCCGCAGAAAGACTACCGCTTTTGCAATGGACAGCAGTGTCGATATCAGCGGCTTTAATCGTGCGCTGCCTTTCGAGTTTACGGAGGGACAGGCGCAGGCGGTGAGCGATATTATTGCCGACCTTTGCAAGGATACTCCCATGAACCGGCTTTTGCAGGGCGATGTCGGAAGCGGCAAGACCGCTGTAGCAGCGGCAGCGTGCTGTTTTGCGGCAAAAAATGGTATACAGTCCGCACTCATGGCTCCTACAGAAATACTCGCAACTCAGCATTTCAACACGTTATCCGAACTCCTCGGACCACTCGGGATAGAAGTTTGTCTGCTGACAGGTTCGTCAACTGCAAAAAAGAAGAATATGATACGTGAAAAACTTGCAAGCGGCGAGATTGATGTTATCGTCGGTACTCATGCCATTATACAGAAAGACGTTGAATACAAGACTCTCGGACTTGTAATAACCGATGAACAGCACCGTTTCGGTGTAGCACAGCGAGCGGCTCTCGCTGAAAAGGGCGATTCTCCGCACAGGCTTGTAATGTCGGCAACTCCGATACCGCGAACTCTCGCACTCATGATTTACGGCGACCTCGATATTTCCGTGATAAAACAGCTTCCAAAAGGCAGACAGCCTGTCAAGACTTATGCTGTGACCGGAAAAAAGCGTGCTGATGCATTCGGGTTTGTCCGTGAGCGCCTTGATGAGGGCAGACAGGCATATGTGGTATGCCCCATGATAGAGGACAGTGAGAGTGACCTTTTTGCTGTAAAATCCTATGCCGAGGACGCGGCAAACGGTAATCTGAAAGGCTATACTACCGCGCTTCTCCACGGAAAAATGCGTTCAGCAGAAAAGGAAAAGGTAATGAAGAAATTCCGCGACGGCGAGATACAAGTGCTGATTTGTACGACTGTAGTCGAGGTCGGGGTAGACGTTCCGAATGCGGCGGTAATGGTCATAGAAAATGCTGAACGTTTCGGACTTTCTCAGCTTCATCAGCTTCGCGGAAGAGTCGGCAGAGGAAGCTGTGAGAGCTTCTGCATACTCATAACCGACAACAAAAACGACGACTGCATAAAGCGTATGAAGATAATTTCCTCCACGACGGACGGTTTCAGAATTGCCGAGGAGGACCTCAAAATGCGCGGACCCGGTGACTTCTTCGGTAACGCTCAGCACGGACTCCCACCGCTGAAAATTGCCGATGTTGCGTGCAGTATGGAGCTTTCGGGAATGGCACAGGAGTGTGCCGCGAAAATTCTCGCAGACGACCCCGAACTCAGCAAGCCACAGAACCGTTCACTGAAAATGGATACAATGCGCCTGTTCAGAAACGACATAACAGGTTAACGTCAGAAAAAATAAATGCGGACAGCCATCGTGCCGTCCGCATATTTTATATAATAAATTGATCGTTTCCTCATGTTAAAATGGGAAACCTCAGGTGAAATACAGTGGTATTATTCCTTACTTAGTGATCTTGTTGATAAGGCCACTGATCTTTCCGCCGATACCGTCAGCAGTTACCTTTGCCTTTACACCGTCAACTATCTTATTGATCTGATCATCGGGGAGGTCAACTCCGATAACACCTTCAACAGCCTTGACAGGGTCATTTTTGAATTTTTCAGCGAAGTCCTTGTCGTTCTTGACTTTGTTTACGAGTTCTTCGATTTTTGCTTTGATATCCATAGCGGAATACCTTCTTTCTTATAAATTTATATTTTTATTATATCACTTGCCGCTGAAAAAATCAAGCTGTTTCTCAAACATAAGCACAGGGTACCCCTCATAATACGGCTTTACTATTTCGGGGTGAGCGTCGGCATAGCTGAAAATAGCGTCAGCAAGTCCTTCTTTAAGAAAGCCGCTCAGCTGAGAGAGTGGTCTGCCGAACATTTCCTCGCAGATAGATGCTATGGTTATGGCTCTTCTGCCGCCTATTTCCATTATCCGGTAAGGCCATATACGGCAATCGAACGGCTTATCATCGCCGAGCATACAGCCTGTTTCGGTGAGTGCGGGACATGAAAAAAGTTCGTCCTCATCGAGTTCTTTCAGCTTGAAAATATATCCGCCGTCCTTAGGTACAAATTCTGTATCAGGCTTAGCGGCGCGGATACGTTCGCATATTTCGGCTGTGAATACCGGAGTTTCCCAAACGTCGTATCTGTCGAATCTACAGCACAGCTTACATTCGGCACAGCTTTTGCTGTCAAGAATTTTTTTCAGCATCGTTATTTCTCCTTTTTTCGGTATCGTTTATAAAATCGGCTACTATATAACGCGGACGCTGTTTGACTTCGGCATAAATTTTTCCGATGTATTCGCCGATTATGCCGAGTGCGAGTATCTGTATTCCTCCGATTAACCATATCGAGCACATTGTACTCGACCAGCCAAGTTCGGAGTGTCCGAGTATTTTTACCACGAATGCCCATACTATCGCCGCCGCACTTATCAGCGACATGATAAAGCCGATTGCGGTTATCAGTTTAAGCGGCTTAGTGCTGAACGATGTTATGCCGTTTACAGCGAATGCAAGCATTTTTTTCAGCGGATACTTGCTCTCACCTGCAAAGCGCTCACTGCGCTCATAGTAGACGTTTGCACTCTTGAAACCTATCAGCGGGACTATCCCGCGCAGAAAAAGATTTACCTCGCGGAAACCGTCAAGCTCTTGCAGTACTCTCCTGCTCATAAGTCTGAAGTCCGCATGATTGTAGACGATATCCGCTCCCATTGATTTCATGAAGCGGTAGAAGCTTTCGGCAGTGAAGCGCTTGAAGAAGGTGTCGGTTTTTCGTGCACTGCGGACTCCATATACTACCTGACAGCCTTCGTTGTATTTCTCAACCATAGCGTCTATGGCATTTATATCGTCCTGTAGGTCAGCGTCCATAGTGATAGCCATGTCGCAGATGTCCTTGACGGTCATAAGTCCGGCGAGTACAGCGTTCTGATGACCGCTGTTGCGTGAGAGGTTAATACCGGAGAAAAAACCGGGCTCTGAGCGGTGAAGCTCCTCTATTATCTGCCATGTCGAGTCTTTTGAGCCGTCGTTGACAAAAACTATCCGGCTTTCGGGGGATATCATTCCACGCTCTGTGAGGACGGTGTATTTTGCCTTCATTCGTGAAGCAGTCTCGCGAAGAACAGCTTCCTCGTTATAGCATGGGATTACCATATATAGTATATCAGCCATTGAGATTCCTCATTTCATATATATGAAATAATTTTACCATGTGCATCACGGAAAGTCAATATCGCTGATATACAAAAAACTTCCGGACAGAGAGCCGGTTAAATATCATACTTGTATTATTGACTGTTTTGCCGTATAATGATATAATATATTTTACAACATCAATATAAATAGGACGGTGAACTATGAGGAAACTTTCAGCATTATTCTTATCGGCAGTACTTGCACTGTCTGCAACAGGCTGTGAACTAAAAAAGTCCGACAGCGAACCACCGGAAGATGTCGAGACAGTGACCGAAACTGAGACGGACACGGACACTCCGGCTGACAGCGAAACGGAATCGCCGGACGCTGATGACAAGAAAGAAACGTCAGAGCCGGTTTTCCGCGAATACAGCGAGGATGATTTTTCTTCAATAAAGCTGAATATCAATGAGACCGATGCCGCACCGCCGGTAGATATTAAATCTGTCGAGCCCGGAAAAATGAGTTTTGGTGAGAGAATGTCGCCGTGCAAGGCGGAAGATGTCTATCAGAATTACGGTTCGTACTTTTATGCCGGAGGCGATGAAAGCGTTCAGAATACTGACGACACACGCTATCAGCGTGCGCTTGAGATATGCTCAAAGCCTTGCAGTGGAAACATAGTGGATATAGTGTATCTCGACGGATATTTCTATATGTCCGTTAATTTCGATGATTACTGCTCACTGCATGACTCGTCGCTTTTCCGTTATGACCCCGAAACCAGCAAATATGAAGAGGTCGATACACGCACAGGACTTGATTATCACGGCTGTTATAATGCTCTCTGCGGATACTGCGGTAAGCTTTATTATACCGATCTCCGTGTTTCACAGGACGAGCCGTGTAATATATACTCCTACGACGTTAAAACAGGAGAAACTGCGGAAATCTCACACATAGACAAGAACATCGCCTACCTGATCCCAACCGAAAACGGACTGTATTCCGAAAGTTATGTGTTTGATACAGAGGGACAGGACTATTCCATGGAGTACGATGTTATTGATTATGATACCGGCAATACCATTGCTGTTTCGGAAGGACTGTTCGGCCGTGAGGGAGACCGTATGAAGTTTTTCTGCGAAGGAGAGCCTGTTCGTGTGACAGGAGGATATGACGGATTTGAATATAGGCCGGTCACGGTCACAACTAAGTATTACAAAATATCCACCGACCTTGAACAGTACATCGACATATTCGCATGGAAAGACAGACTCTGCATACTCAATTCGGAATCAATTGAAAACGGTTCAGCTAAGCCTTGCCTTTATACCTACGACCTCAAAACAATGGAGCGTACAGTTATTGACTTCAGCGAGTATAATCAGGGAATCAGGAAAAAGTCCGGAGACGGTATATTCATCTGTTCGCAGGATAAATACGAATGGGGAAAGTCGGAATTTACACTGTTCTATCTTATGCCGCAGTATGGCACGATTTTCAAGATAGACTCCGGTATAGAAAATCCATACGATGGACAAAGTGCAGATGCTCCGTATATCATGTCTATGGAGGAGCGTTATGGTGAAGACGAGTTCGATGACTATTATTGGGTGCCTAAGAAAATATATTGGGTAAATTAACGCAGAGGAGGACGAAAATGCCTGAATTAAAATGTAAAATGTTCAAGGAATCGGAAAAGTCAGCCGCTTCTGAAAGTATAGTGATACAGATTTTGTCATTTGTGTTCATATTTGGCATAATCATGCTCGCGGAAGCGATTATTCCGTGGCTTCTTGCCGATGATGAGGTAAAGGAAAAACTCACACTGCTTGGCTTTTACAGCGGCAGAGAACTGAGTATGGCGGAAGTGCGCGATGTTACTATGGAGGTAGCGATTCAGCCGAAAATATTTGTCCCGACGCTTTTGTGTACCGGTTTCGGAACCGTTATAAGCATTATTTACTGCCGCTTTTTTGAGGCAAGACCTCTGCGGTCTATGGGATTTGCAAAGGAAAAAGCCGTTTCACACTATCTCCGCGGACTTCTCACAGGTGCACTTCTCATGACGGCAATAACGCTGTTGTCGGTAGTGTGCAGAGGCAATAATATCACTGTTTGCAGCAATATCAATTTCGGACTGATAGGACTGTTTTTCTTCGGATTTCTGATACAGGGAATGAGCGAAGAGGTGATTTTCCGCGGATTCTTCATGAACTCTGTTGCCGGTAAGTTCCCTGCGGTGATAGGCATCGGACTAAGTGCGGTCGCATTTAGTATTGCACACGTGATGAATCCTGGATTCGGAGTTCTCGTGTTCATAAATCTTACGATGTTTGGTGTATTTGCGTCGCTGTACATGATAGCATACGACGATATATGGGGTTCATGCGCGATTCATTCGGTATGGAACTTCACGCAGGGCAGTTTTTACGGTATAAGCGTAAGCGGTTCAGGTGACCAGGAGTCTGTTTTCCGCACAACTGCCGCAAGTACGTCAAAGCTTCTGACCGGCGGTGACTTCGGAATTGAGGGAAGTATATTCACTACTATCGTCCTTGCAGCAGGGATAGCAGTCGTTATTATGAAACTGAAAAAAGCTGAAAGCAGCAAATAACATGAAGCCGGACTTGTATAAGTTCGGCGGAGACTGTAAAAAAGCTGGATTTGAAACAATATCTTTCGGGCGAACAGTGTGCGCCCGTGCTGCTTCCATATGAAATTGGAATTTTTTGACAAACAGAGCCGGACTTTTATAAGTCCGGCTCTGTTTTTTTATGCAAAAAGGGCAGTCCTTATGGACTGCCCTTAGCTTATTTAATTATTAGCCCATTACGATCTCAACTTCGTGAACACCGCCGTCGCATGCGGGAACTACGCAGCCCTCGATAGCCTTGCCGTCGAGAGTCATAGTCTTAACACCCTTGCAAACGTGGTTGGGGTTCTTGACAGTGATCTTGTACTCTGCGCCGCGGAACTTACGAACAGCTGTGAAGCCGTCCCATGCAGACGGGATAGAAGGATCAACCTTGAGGCCGTCAAATACAGGCTGTACACCGAGGATATACTGGGAAATAGCCACCATATTCCATGCAGCTGTACCTGTGAGCCATGAGTTCTTGCCCTGACCGAAGTTCTTTGCGTCCTTACCGCCGATCATCTGACCATATACATAAGGTTCTGTCTTATGGATATCAGAAGTTTCCTCTGTGAATGCAGGAGCGATCTTTGAGTAATACTCGAATGCCTTGTCGCCTCTGCCGACATAAGCCTCAGCACAGATGATCCATGCGTTGTTGTGTGTGAAGATACCTGCGTTCTCCTTGTATCCGCCGGGATATGTTGAGATCTCGCCGTACTGTATATAGTACTTTGTGAATGCAGGGTTATTGAGGACAAGACCGAACTCGCAGTTGAGGTACTTGTCGATAGAGTTAAGAGTCTTGATGTCTGCACCCTGATCCTTACCGATCTCAGACATTACAGCGAAGCCCTGCGGCTCGATGAAGATCTTACCCTCTTCGCACTCCTTGGAGCCCATCTTCTCGCCGTTTGCGTCATAAGCTCTGATGAACCAGTCGCCGTCGAAAGCAGATTCCATAACGTTCTTCTTCATCTTGTCGATCTCAGCCTGAGCCTTCTCAGCCTCAGCAGTCTTGCCGAGGTGTCTGAGGATCTCTACATAAGCAGGACCTGTGTAAGTGAAGAGTGCTGCAACGAATGCAGACTCAGCGATCTTGGAATAGCCGCCCTCTGCTGCAAACTTAGGATTGGTGTAGGTCTGGAATGACTCACCGGGTGTGTCAGAGAAGCATGAGAGGTTGATGCAGTCGTTCCAGTCAGCTCTCATTGCAAGCGGAAGACCGTGAGGACCAAGGTTGTTAACGATATGATAGAAGGAAACGTCGAGGTGTTCGAGCATCTTGTGCTTGCCGTTCGGATCATCGTCGAAAGGAACGTCAGCATCGAGGATGCCCCAGTCGCCTGTTTCCTTGATGTAAGCTGCAACAGAAAGTATCATCCAGAGCGGATCATCTGAGAAGTCGCCGCCGATATCAGCGTTGCCCTTCTTTGTGAGAGGCTGATACTGGTGGTAGCAGCCGCCGTCTGAAAGCTGTGTTGAAGCGATGTCGATAAGACGCTCTCTTGCACGCTCAGGGATCTGGTGTACAAATCCGAGGATATCCTGGTTGGAATCACGGAAGCCCATACCTCTGCCGATACCGCTCTCGAAGTAAGAAGCAGAACGTGAGAGGTTGAAGGTTACCATACACTGATACTGGTTCCAGATATTTACCATTCTGTTTACCTTGTCGTCAGGTGTATTTACCTTGAAGATAGAAAGGAGGCTGTCCCATGTATTGCGGAGCTCTTCGAGTCCGGCAGCTACCTTCTCGGGAGTGTTGTACTTCTCGATCATTGCATAAGCCTTTTCCTTATTGAGCACCCATGTTTCTCTTGTAAGGAGGTTAGCAGGCTTTTCGGAAGCAAACTTCTTGTCCTGAGGGTTCTCAGCATAGCCGAGGATATAGATAAGTGTCTTGGACTCGCCGGGTGCGAGTGTGACCTTCTTATAGTGAGAAGCAACAGGTGACCAGCCGTCTGCGAATGAGTTGGAGGGCTTGTCAGCCTTAACTGTTTCGGGGTTGTCCCAGCCGTTGTAGATACCGCCGAGGAATGCGTCACGGTCTGTATCATAGCCGTCGATCTCGTCATTTACAGTATAGAAAGCGTAGTGGTTACGTCTGTCTCTGTACTCAGTTACGTGGTAAATTGTAGAGCCTTCGATCTCAACACGGCCTGTTGAGAAGTTTCTCTGGAAGTTTGTGCAGTCGTCCTGTGCATCCCAGAGGCACCACTCTGCGATAGAGAAGATAGAGAAGTTCTTTGCTTCATTGCTCTCATTTGTAAGAACTACCTGCTGAACTTCGCCGTCGTAATTCTGAGGAACGAAGAAAGTAACTTCAGCCTTGAGGCCGTTCTTCTTACCTGTGATGATGGTGTAACCCATACCGTGGCGGCACTGGTACTCATCAAGGGGAGTCTTAACAGGCGACCAGCCGGGGTTCCAGATGGTGCCGTTGTCGTTGATATAGAAATAACGTCCGCCCATGTCGATCGGAACGTTGTTGTAGCGATAACGTGTGATACGGCGGAGACGAGCGTCTTTATAGAAGCAATAGCCGCCTGCTGTGTTGGAAATGAGTGAGAAGAAACCCTGGTTGCCGAGGTAGTTTATCCACGGATAGGGAGTCTTGGGGGAATTGATAACGTACTCCTTTTTGGAGTCGTCAAAGAATCCGAACTTCATAATTTTTCTCCTTTATTTTTCATTGCAAAAGCGGAAGGAAAATCTCCGCAATTTCTATCATTATAACATATTTCTGCATTTATTACAAGTCTTTACCTGAAATTAAGAGTGTACTATTTTCACTATTGAAATTGTGCAGTTTAGACAAAAAGTGACGGATCACGGCTTGGCAGAAGCCGGATAATATCCGCCTCTACTTTTTTCGCGTTTTGGCTTGAAATGTGACCGGATTCATGGTATAATAAAAAATACAGATGTTTTTTGATTTGAATTATTTATCAGGAGGAAATATATAATGAAAAATATTTTAGTTGTAGGCGGCGGCGGACGTGAGCACGCTATCATCATGAAGCTTGCAGAGAGCGAAAAGGTAGGCAAGCTCTGGTGTGCTCCCGGAAACGGCGGTATATCGAAGTATGCCGAGTGTTTCAACGTCTCTGCCACTGATATAGACGGTATAGTTGAACTCGCAAAGAAGCTCAGCCCTGATATGGTAGTGGTTGCTCCCGATGACCCGCTCGTGCTTGGTATGGTAGATAAGCTTCAGGCAGAAGGATTCATGACATTCGGACCTAAGGCAAATGCCGCTATAATCGAGGGTTCAAAGGTGTTCTCGAAGGAACTCATGAAGAAGTACGATATCCCTACAGCATTCTACGAGGTTTTCACTGAGAGCGACAAGGCTATCGCTTACCTCAAGGAGCAGAACAGCTATCCTGCTGTTATCAAGGCTGACGGACTTGCTCTCGGCAAGGGCGTTATAATCGCTCAGAACGAGGAAGAGGCGGTCAAGGCTGTACATGATATGATAGACGAGCTTAAATTCGGAAAAAGCTCTGCAAGAATCGTAATAGAGGAATTCCTCACAGGTCCTGAGGTTTCAGTACTTTCATTCACTGACGGCAAAACTATGGTACCGATGATATCTTCTATGGACCATAAGCGTGCACTCGACGGTGACAAGGGTCTGAATACAGGCGGAATGGGCACTATCTCTCCTAACCCCTACTACACCGACGAGGTAGCAAAGGAGTGCATGGAAAAGATTTTCCTCCCGACCATGAACGCTATGAATGCTGAGGGCAGAACTTTTGAGGGCTGTCTCTACTTCGGTCTCATGATTACTCCTAAGGGACCCAAGGTAATAGAGTATAACTGCCGCTTCGGTGACCCCGAAACACAGGTAGTCCTCCCCATGCTTGATGCTGACCTCTATGAGATTTTCGAGGCTATTTATAACCATGAACTCGACAAGGTTGATATAAAATGGCACAAGGGAAGCTGTGCCTGCGTAGTTATGGCGAGCGGCGGCTATCCTGAGAGCTACCCCAAGGGTATCGAAATGAACGGCTTTGACGATAACGGACAGGTCGAGGGATGCTTCGTTTACCACGCAGGTACAAAGCTCAGCGACGACGGAAAGTTCCTCACAAACGGCGGACGTGTTATCGGTGTAACTGCTAAGGGTGATGATCTCCCGAAGGCTCTTGACAATGCATACAGCGGTGTAAAGAAGATAAGCTTCGAGGGTGCCCACTACAGAAAAGACATTGGACAGAGAGCTATCGCCGCTCTCAGTGAGGGTAAGGCATAATGCAGGAAAAGCTTGATAAAGGTCTGTTTTTCGGTCTTATCGGCAATGCACTGTTTGTGGCGTTCGGAATTATATGTTATATATATTATCTGACGTATAAGGACGAGAGTTTCCTTTCAAGAACACTTGAAGCTGTTGCCTATTGTACCGAATTTCTCGGATTCGGACTGCTTGTTTACGCGGATTATCTGCTTTCAGCAAGCCTTAGACTGAGAAAATTGCTGAAAATCAGCTTCACAGCATATATCGTGCTTGAAGCACTCATAATGATACTCGAACTTAATTCGTACAAACTTGATTTTTATCAGCCGTATTCTATGGCGATAGCGATAATCCATGCGATAGTTTCGGGTGCGGCTTGTTTTGCATTTCTTCAGCTTGACCCCGACAACACAAAGTTTGAGATTTGGATAGTTATTTCTATCGCGATGATATTCTGCGGAATGCTTGGTGTTGTACTCGGAATACGAGTATATTTCGGTGTTCTCATAAACGCACTCAGCTTTACTGTGTTGTTTGGTGCGATACGTTTCCTTCGTTCAAAGGAAGATATCGAAATCGACTGTAACGGCGATGCGGCAAGAGTTGCTGAGTATACGAGCAGTATGTTCAGTGATGACGACAGCATAAATCAGTAATATTTCCCCCTCTTGGATAAAAAGAGGGGGATTTTCTTTATTTTCGACATGAAGCGGATTTTTAGGGTTGACACGATAGAAAATATGAACTATCATTAATATAAGTGCGGATTGTTGGCGAGGTGAGACTATGAAATGCAGCTTTCTTATTGGTGACAGATTTGATGGGATAGGTAGAATACTTGCAGAAAAACTCGTCTCACTCGGATTTGAGGCGCGATGTTGCAGTAATGACCCGGATACTATACTCAGTATCCTTGAGAAAGAGTATTATGACGGAGTAGTTTATAATATAATCTATCAGAAAAAGGAAACGGCTGACCTGATTCGGCGTGTTAAGTCGCTGTATCCGGAAATAAAAATGTTCTTGCTGTCTTATTCAAGGTGTAAGTACATTGAGGCTGAAATGTATAAGCTTGGAGCGACTGCTTTCATTGTGATGCCTGCTACAGTAGACTATATAAGCAAGGTCATCATGTATAACCGCTCCGATATCTGCGGACAGCTTATTATCCCTGAGATTGCGGAATTTTTGTGCAATAAGGGATTTTGCAGTGAGGTATCCGGATTTGAGTATATATGTATTGCGGTTGAGGAGTGTATAAAGTCGCCCGAGCTGCTTTCGGAGATGACGCAGCAGCTGTATCCGCTTATAGCGGAAAAATGCGGCACTATGCCGCTGCTTGTTGAGCGTATGCTGCGGCATCTTGGTGAACTTGCAGTCAAGGACGGAGTCGGATTCAGGAATTTCAGCGGAGACTACCCTATTTCAAATCATGAAATGATAGCGGCTATTGCAGACGAATTTGTTGAAACGTACAATATCTTTGATGAACCTGAAGAATAAAAAACGCACGATACCTGTGGCATCGTGCGTTTTTTTATTCTCCGTATACTTTTGCTGCGACATCTACGGACTGTTTTGCGTCCTTTGCGTAGAAATCCGCGTGTATCTGCTCGGCATATGAAGCTGTAAGGACAGCTCCGCCGACTACAGTCTTACATTCCGGATACTGCTCATTCAGCAGCCGGATAGTCTCCGCCATAGAGCCGAGGGTAGTAGTCATAAGGGCGGAAAGTCCGACGAGTTTCACCTTGTGCTCGATAGCTGTATCTACTATGAGCTGAGGGTCAACGTCCTTGCCGAGGTCGATAACAGTGAATCCGTAGCTGTCGAGCAGAACTTTCACTATATTTTTTCCGATATCATGGATATCACCTTTTACCGTCGCGAGTACGACCTTTCCCTTCGATACCGCTTCAGTATTTGAGAGCGAAAGCTTGTTCTTGATGACCTCAAAGCAGGCTTGTGCAGCACCGGCAGTGAGTATCAGCTGAGGCAGGAATATCTTGCCCTTTTCAAATTTTTCACCTGCTGCATCGAGTGCGGGAATGAGGTAGCTGTTGATTATCTCCATCGCATCAACTGTGTGAAGAAGCTCTTCCGCAGCCTTTACAGCGTCAGCTTTAAGTCCGTTTTCGACTGAGTAAACGAGGTCGGGAGTACCCTTTTCCGCTGTTGCAGGAGCAGCCTTCGGCGCTGTGTCATCGTTTGCGTAAACGGCTATGAATTCGGCTGAATCGCGGTCGATACCTGCAAGCAGGCGGTAAGCGCGTACAGCTCCGATTATTGAGGCTATGTTGGGGTTTATGATAGGAAGGTCGAGACCGCTGTGAAGAGCCATAGTAAGGAATGTGCGGGTTATGAGTTCGCGGTTAGGCAGACCGAATGATATGTTTGATACACCGAGAACAGTATGCAGTCCGAGTTCGGTTTTTACGCGGTGCAGAGCGTTGAGAGTCTCCATGACACCGTCCTGCTCGGCTGACGCGGTAAGAGTAAGGCAGTCGATGAAGACATCTTCCTTAGGGATACCGTATGACATTGCACGTTCGAGTATTTTTTTTGCAATAGCAAATCTGCCCTCTGCGGTTTTCGGGATACCGCCCTTGTCGAGCGTAAGTCCGACTACTGCCGCACCGTATTTCTTCACGAGCGGAAGTATATTATCAAGTGACTCGTCCTCACCGTTTACGGAGTTTACGATAGGTTTGCCGTTGTAAACTCGGAGTCCTGCTTCGAGTACCTCGGGGATAGTGGAATCAAGCTGTAACGGAGTATCGCATATACCCTGTATCGCCTTGACAGCGGTCACCATCATTTCCTTTTCGTCGATACCCGGCAGTCCCACGTTTACGTCGAGAATTTCGGCTCCTGCATGAATCTGCTCGACAGCCTGTCCGAGGATGTAGTCGATATCATGGGCGAGAAGAGCTTCCTTGAAGCGCTTTTTTCCGGTAGGGTTGATACGTTCGCCGATAACACGCGGCTGATTTATCTCTACGCAGCACACTGCTGAACAGACTGCACTTCCGCGTTTTACTTCGCGTTGTGTATACTCCTCGCCGGAGAGTGCCTCTATAACTGCGGCAATATGTGCAGGAGTAGTTCCGCAGCAGCCGCCGAATATCTTGACTCCAGCATTTGCGAGCCTGACTGCACTTGCGGCAAACTCGTCAGGACCGACGTTGAATTTATTTGTAACAGGGTCGGGAAGTCCTGCATTAGGCTTTGCGATGACCGGCAGAACTGTAAGACTGCATATTTTATCAAGTACGGGGAAGAGTTCCTCCGGACCGAGTGAGCAGTTTACACCGATAGCGTCAACGCCGAGTCCTTCGAGTACTGCTACCATACATTCTGCCGAAACACCGGTAAATGTACGCATATTTTCCTCGAATGTCATTGTCACGAGGACCGGCTTGTCGGAGTTTTCTTTTGCTGCGAGAACCGCTGCCTTGACCTCGTAAAGGTCGGTCATAGTCTCAATGACGATGACGTCGGCATCTGCTCCGGCAATCACGATTTCCTTGTAGCAGTCGTAGGCTTCCTCGAATCTGAGAGTTCCTGCGGGTTCGAGAAGCTGACCTATAGGACCGATATCAAGCGCCGTGAGAGCCTTTCCGGCGGCAGTTTTTTTTGCGTTCGCAACACCGGCAGACACGACCTCGGCAACGGTTTTTCCGCAGCCGCTGAGTTTGTATCTGTTTGCGCCGAAAGTGTTTGCATAGATTATATCAGCACCGCTTTCGACGTATTGTCTGTGTATATCCATGATAGCTCCGGGGTTTTCAAGGTTGAGAAGCTCGGGTACATGACCCGTCTCAACTCCTGCCGCCTGCAGCATAGTTCCCATGCCGCCGTCGAGAATAACGAAGCTGTTTTTTTCGAGAAGTTCAAAGAATCGTCCGGACATTTTATGCCCCTCCTTTACGACTTAAAAGTTCCAAGGAAACGGAAATATTCAAGATTTGATGCAAGGTCATTCATGACTGCCTTAACGCTCGGGTCGTCTATTCTGCCGCTGAAATCGAGATAGAACATTACATCGAAGCTGCCGTCCTTTACGGGTCTGCTTTCGATACGGAGAAGGTTCATGCCGTTAACGTAGAATTTAGTGAGGAGTCGGTAAAGACTACCTTCCGTATGCGGTATTTTCAGCATTACTGATATAGCATCGGCTTCCGGAGCAACTTGAAGATTGCGCGAAATACACACGAATCGGGTGCGGTTGAGTGAGCAGTCGGCGATGTCTTTTGCGAGGATATTGAGTCCGAGGCGCTCCGCACACTCAACTGAACAGATAGCTGCAAGCTTGTCGGCAGGGTCACTCTCAGCTACCATTGCAGCCGCAGTAGCGGTGTTGCCGTATTCGGCATTTTTGAGCTTGTGAGCGGTGAGATAATCGCAGCACTGTGCTATTGCCTGCGGGTGAGAGTACACTACAGCAACATCATCTGCGGATATATCGGCTTTTGCTGCGAGGCAGTGATTTATCTCTACACATACTTCCCTTACCGTGTAAACGCTGAATTTAGCCATAAGGTCGTATGTGCTGTTAACGCTTCCGGCAGTTGAATTATGCACCGGCAGAACTCCGTAGTCAAGCTCGCCTGACTGTACTGCTGCAAAAACGTCCTCGAATGTATTGTAGAAAACCGGCTGCTTATCGCCGAAAATAAGACGTGCGGCAGTTTCGGAATTAGCACCGGAAGTGCCCTGGCAGCCGATGCGTTTTGCTCCGGAAAAATCAGGGAGCGAGAAGTTGTAGTCAGGACTGTCGGTAAGCAGTTTTTTGTTTTGCAGGATCTTGCTGATGTCCATGATTGTTGTAAACAGAGCGGCAGTGCCTGCTTCGAGGGAAGGGTCTCCGGTAAGAGCCTTTATCCTGTCGATGACCTGCTGTTCACGTCCACCCTGAAAGACGGGCATATTGTGCAGTTTTTTGTAATCTGCCACATCACGGCAGAGCTGCATACGGCTGAGGAAGAGTTCGAGTATCTGACTGTCTATATCATCTATTTTGTCGCGAAGCTGCTGAATTTCCATAAAATACCTCCGGAAAAATAATCACATATATTATATCACTTTAACGTTATAAAGTCAAGGCGATACCGCACAAATCCATCAGGCGGACTTTGTGCGGTGTTGTCTCAAGTACCGGATACAGCTTTTTTTCTGAGTGAGACCATGTCAAAACAATCGCATGAACCGTCGAAGTTGAGGTCAGCGAGAACTGTGTCATCAGCGGAAATTTCCTGCGCTCCGAGCAGATAGCGGCTGTATGTTACGAGGTCGGCAGCTCCGACTTTGCCGTCAGTGTTTACGTCCCCCATAGGGCAGTCGCAGACGGGCATAGTCTTGCACTGGAACGTGTGAAGTTCGGAAGGTTCTGTAAGGTGCCATGTTTTGTGACTTCCGCCGGCTTCAGTAAGCTCGCTGTCAGAGTGGAGAAACCAGTCCATATTCTTATTGAAATCGTCCCATGTAGAATCGGTATGGAGCCAGTGTCCGCCTATTTTAACAATGTTCCATGCATGGCCACTGCTGCAAACGTAGCATGATTCGATTCCTGCTTCATGGCACAAAAGATTCATTGCGCGGGCATATCCTTCGCATACGCTTGTGCCGGTGATAAATACCGAACTGTCTACGTGATTTGTGAGTGCACTGTAATGGGATTCATTCGGCTCGTATTCGGTATGTGCACACACCCAGTCGTGGAGTACGCGGAGTTTCTCTATGTCAGTCATATCGGGAGTTATCTCTTCTGCGACGACCTTTTTTATAGTGGCATTGATATAATCATTTATGAAGCCTACGTTGTCAACTGCTGCAAAATCACGCTTGACGATGTCTTTTTTATCGGGGAAGAAGTCGCCGGACTCTTCATTGAAAACCGGTTCGTTGTTGATTTTTCGCAGGTTTACACAGTTTGAGAAGCCTAAGCCTTCAATGCCGGACTCTGTGTCGTAATTGATATTTTCAAGCGAATTACAGCCGTAGAAAGCATTCTTTGAAAGAACGGGAGCAGCTTTGAATGTGATATCGCTGAGAGATTCACAGTTTCTGAAAGAATAGCCGTGAAGTTGGGTCTCACCTCTGAAATTAAGGGATTTGAGGTTTTCGCAGTGCGAAAATGCCGCCGTCATAACATCGACATCCTGCGTGAAGTCGAGTTCAGTGAAACCGGTAGAAGCGAACGAATTTCCGCCGAATTCTATAAATCTGCATTCCGGCGGGAAACAGAGTTCGGTCAGCTTCGGACAATTTGCAAAAGCGGGAGTATCTATGGTGAATTTTTCACCGAGGTTTTTGAAGCTGACTTTGCGCAGTTCCGGATTATTGGCAAAATTCAGATTTGTGGAACCGCGCCAATCCGGCAGAGGTTTCGGTATTTCGAGTTCTTCTATGGCTGTGTCTTTAAATTTTGACTGGTAATGGAAACATATCTCGTCACCCTCGAAAACGAGCTTTTTCAGATGCGGAAAGAAGTCTAACGACATATCTGAATCCTTGACGGAAGCCGGTATCACGAGTGAAGACAAGGGCCTTTTATAGCTGTCTATTTCCTTTGCTTCCGGAAATTCTTCGTAGTAACTATCATCAGTCCAGTAGCAAAAAACGTCCTCGAGACGCTGTACGGGCAATCCCTCGATTTCAGAAGGGATAACAATATCAGTTTCATCGCCGTTATATGCGAAAATACAGATGTGTTTATCATAGCTTACAGATTCGTCACTGATGAAATAATCCCATGCCCCGTCCTCGGTAGTACCATCATCGGTGTAATTAACAGCCCAGTTTTCAAGGGCTGATGCACTTGATAAATCAACAGCAAAAGCAGAAATCAAGGCTGCCGCTGACGTTGCCGCGGCGATTTTTTTAATAAACTTCATGCAGGCACCTCCTTTATGTTTCCTGTTGATTAGATTTTATCACACATAGAGTGCGATGTCAACCGGATATAGCGCTGTAAAGCGTGATATCAAGCGAGTGAGGATAAACAATCCGGCGACACGTTGGTTAAAATAAAAATAAATTAATTCCCATAAATAAAAGGTTGCAATGGACGGCTGATTTGTGTTATAATAATAATGTATATGGTGAGACAGTATGACTATGCGCAGATTTATAGTAAATATATTTTACAGGTATAGGTGTTGCATTTGAAGAATATTCGTATATTAGGCGTAGACCCCGGCTATGCAATAGTCGGATTCGGTGTCCTCGACTATGATGGTATAAAATTCACTCCGATAGAGTACGGTGCTATCCTCACGGAAGCACACACTCCTTTCCCCGACAGGCTTAAAGCTATCCACACTGATATGGAGTTCATATTTGAAAAATACGCTCCTGAGTGCATGGCTATAGAAAAGCTCTATTTCACGTCGAATCAGAAAACCGGTATAGACGTCGCACAGGCAAGAGGCGTTACGGTGCTTTCTGCTGCCGAAAGAAACGTGCCGATATATGAGTATACACCTCTTCAGGTGAAATCCGCCGTAGTCGGCTACGGCAAAGCTGAAAAGAAACAGGTCATGGAAATGACTCGTCAGCTTCTCAATCTTGCGCAGATACCCAAACCCGACGATGCGGCTGACGCTCTTGCAATAGCGATTTGCCACGGACACTCAACTCGTTGGGGATGATAAAGGAGTAAAAACTAATGATATACAGTGTACGCGGAAAACTCATAGTCAAAGAGCTCGGACTCGCAGTAGTTGAATGCGGCGGAGTAGGTTACAGCTGCCGTACTTCCTACAGCACAGTTGCGCAGCTCGGCGAAATCGGAAGTGAGGTTACGCTCTATACATACCTCTATGTCCGCGAGGACGCGGTTGAATTGTTCGGATTTGCAACAATGCAGGAACTCAGCTGTTTCAGGCTTCTTATATCAGTATCCGGCATAGGTCCGAAGGCTGCTACGGCTATACTCTCGGATATGACACCGGAGAAATTTGCATTCATAGTTGCTTCCGGCGACAGCAAGGCTTTCACAAAAACAAAGGGAATCGGTGCAAAAACGGCACAGAGGATAGTCCTCGAACTTAAAGATAAAATATCGGCGGAGTCACTCGGCGGTTCTGTTGCAAAGGACGCCGCAGACTTCTCAGCAATGCCGCAGGGTGCGGTAACATCAGCTGTATCAGAAGCTATGGAGGCTCTTATGGTACTCGGTTACTCGCAGGGCGAGGTCGCTCCGATACTCGGCAAGCTTGACCAGTCACTCGATACGCAGGACCTCATTAAAGAGACATTGAGGATAATGGCCGCTAAATAAAGCTCTATTCCCGATTATTTTAATATATACATTCAAACAGAAAGGACAGGATCATATATGATGAACCTTGACGAGCTGCTTAAAGCGGCTATAAAAGACCCGTCAAAGCGTTCTTTATTCTTGCAGACTCTTATAAAAAGCGATGTTTACGTAATCTGCAAGAATCCGGTAAAAAGAGAACGCGGCAGAGAAGAAGGCGGTATACAGCTCGAACTCATCACTACGCAGAACCCCGAGGGCGATATTTTTATCCCGTTTTTTACAAGCTACCGCTCACTTCAGCAGTTCGCAAAGCGATATGTTGACTGCTACAAGATAAATTGTCTGCGTCTTTTCGACCTTATACAGTCGGTTTCAGCAGTTCTCAACCCCAACTCCTACGGCAAGGAATTCTCATCGCAGGAGATAAAGAGTATTCTCATGATAGCAAGAAATCTCAAGATAAAGGCTATCTCATATAACGAGGCTGATACAATCAGCTATCGTCCGTGTGAACACTCCGTTGCACACCTCACAAAGGCTGCAACGAAATTCCTTTCAAAGCAGCCGAATGTAGACCGTGCTTTCATCATGGAGATGATAAAAGGCTGCGAAAGACCTCAGCTGCTGATAGTCCTTGATATGATAGGCAGCACCCGAAAGCTCTTTGTGCCGCTTTCAAAGTATCTCTCCAAGACCGTCAAGGCGAATGAGCACCTCTGCTTCATAAGCTATGAACAGGATATGGGCAAGAAGGCGGCTGCTACAGTTGAGCCGTTTTATGTCCGCAAGAAGCGTTATTTCGAGAGATAAGCGAAGGGAGCGTTCAGAAATTTGATACAGACAGAGGATATGGAATTCGCCCCGAGAGTCATCTCACCCGAGGTCACTCAGGACGACGGCGACATCGAGGTGACGCTCCGCCCGCAGAATCTCCATGAATACATCGGTCAGGACAAGGTAAAGGAAAAGATAGCGATATACATCGAAGCTGCGAAAAAGCGCGGAGAGCCGCTTGACCATGTCCTGCTATACGGTCCTCCCGGACTCGGAAAGACTACACTTTCGTCTATTATTGCTCATGAGCTCGGAGTAAATCTCCGTGTGACCACGGGTCCGGCAATCGAAAAACCCGGCGACCTCGTTTCACTGCTCACAAGTCTCAACGACAACGATGTGCTCTTCATCGACGAGATACACCGCCTCTCCCGCGCAGTTGAGGAGATACTCTATCCTGCGCTTGAGGACAGGGTAATAGACATAATCATAGGAAAGGGTCCGTCTGCACGTTCGATTCGCATGGACCTCAAACCATTCACCCTCATCGGTGCTACAACACGCGCCGGACAGCTTTCTGCCCCGCTGCGTGACCGCTTCGGCGTTATCGAGAGACTTGAACTCTATACCACTGAGCAGCTGACCGATATAGTCCGCAGAAGTGCGATGATACTCTGTATCCCATGCGATACGGACGGAGCTGCTGAAATTGCGAGCCGTGCAAGAGGTACACCGCGTATCGCAAACCGACTGCTTAAACGAGTGCGCGATTTTGCAGACGTTATGGGTGACGGAAGAATAACTCAGGAAATAGCATCAATAGCTCTCAGCAGGCTTGAAATAGACAATCTCGGTCTTGACAGCCTCGACAGACGTATGCTGCAAATGATAATAAAAGGCTACGGCGGCGGTCCGGTAGGACTTGAAACGCTTGCTTCCGCGATAGGTGAGGAATCAGTCACACTTGAAGATATCTGCGAGCCGTTTTTAATGCAGCTCGGATTCCTCGGAAGAACTCCGCGCGGCAGAGTCGCTACACGTCTTGCGTATGAGCACCTCGGTATAGTGCCGCCTGAAGTGGGCAGCGGCAGCGACGGTCAGCTCACATTCTGATGATATGAAGATAAAAACTACGCGCCGGTATAACTACGAGAGAAATCTCGCACACAAGCTTGGCGATAAAATGATAAATGGGCAGGGTATGGGTGAAGTTTCAAAGCTGAGATACGGACTTTGTCCCATGAGTTTCAACGGCTGCGAGGTCATATCCGTGTACAATGCGCTGCAATATATCGGTAAACCGCAGAAATTGCAGGATATCGCATTCTTTCTTGAAAAGTACCGTATGCTGCTCGGCTTTTTCGGCTGCAATATGTTTCAGCTCGGCAAGGCTCTTGATAAATTCGGGGCAGACTACGAACGACGCGACAGTATAAAAGGACTTCCCGCGTTCATAGTTTCATTCTGGACAGGCAGACCCTTTCTGTCTGCGGCACATACGGTTTTTTGTGTGCGTGAAAACGACAGGATATGCATATATAACCGCTATAACAACTGCGACACAGTGAGATACGTGAAAAAGCCGGCTGAGATATTCGGCAAGCACAAGCCTTTAGTTGTGTATTATATCAAGAAACCCGAGCATGACAGCGGTCGATGATAACAAACTTCACTCCTGAGAGGTAATATTATGGGAAGAATATTCGGAAAGGACGGCATGAGGGGCATAGCCGTCACTGAAATAACCTGCGAGCTTGCCTTGCAGACCGGCCGTGCGGCTGCCGCTGTTCTTGCGGGACGCTCAGGCGATAAGGTGAGAATCTTCGTAGGCAAGGACACTCGAAGCTCCTCAGATGCGATAGCCGCCGCTCTCTGTGCGGGAATATGTTCTGCCGGTGCAGACGCTGTTTTGCTTTGCGAAGTGCCTACTCCTGCACTCTCATGGTACGTTAAGGAGAAAGGTGCAAGCGGCGGAATAATGGTGACAGCTTCGCAGATACACGCTGAATTCAGCGGTATAAAGCTGTTTGCCGCTGACGGTCACCGCCTGAGCGACGAGCGCGAGGACGCTCTTGAGCGGCTTATACTCGATAATCCTGCCGATATCGAACCTATCCCGCGCAGAGAGTACGGCAGAATGACTATCGATGATTCTGCGGCAGATGAGTATATTTCCTACATGAATGAGAAATTTCCCTCCGACCTCAGCGGTCTGAAAATAGCTATAGACTGCGCAAATGGCTGTGCAAGCTTTACAGCGGAAAGGATTTTCTCGAACCGCGGTGCAGAGGTTCTTGTAATGGGAAATGAACCCGATGGTACAAACATTAACAAGGACTGCGGAAGTACTCATGTTGACAGCCTTATGCGATTCGTTACGGCTAATGGCTGTGACTGCGGTATTGCCTTTGACGGTGCGGCTGAACGCTGTCTCGCCGTTGATGAGACAGGCAGTCTCGCGGACGGCGACGTGATCATTGCCGCCTGCGCTAAGGATATGAAGGAACAGGATAAACTCAGCCATAATACCATAGTCTTCACGCAGGCTAATAACCTCGGACTTCTGCAATTTGCACGTGCGAACGGTATAGGAACTTCCGCTTCCTCGACCGGTGAGCGCAGTATGATAAGACGTATGCTCGAATGTGGTTACAGTCTCGGCGGCGACCCTGCCGGACACATTCTTTTCCCCGATGATTCGGCATCTGCTGACGGTCAGCTTACCGGACTTCGTTTGCTTGAGGTACTGAAACGTTCCGGCGGAAAAATGAGTGAACTTTCGTCCCTCATTGAAAAATGCCCGCAGGTAATGCTGAATGTGCCTATTGACAAGCGTTTCCGCGAGGTGTGGAAGAATGACCGTGCAATCACCGGTATAATCGATGAATTTGAGCAGATACTCGGCGAAGACGGCAGAGTTGTAGTCCGTGAAGCCGGTAAAGACCCCGTGATACGCATTCGTATCGAAGGCAAAGACTTTTCAACTATAAACACTATGGCTCTGCAAATAGCCGATACCATAAAAGAACGGCTCGACCTGTACAAGCCGCATTAAGGAGAACCGAAATTGAGAACTGCCAATAACTGGAATGATTATATAATATTAGATACATCTGACGGAGAAAAGCTCGAAAAATGGGGAAAAGTTTCCCTTGTGCGACCCGACCCCCAGATAATATGGAAAACCGATAAAAAAGATCCGCTCTGGAAAGGTGCAGACGGTCATTATCACCGCTCTAACAAGGGCGGCGGCGAGTGGGAGTTCAGGAAAAAGCTTCCCGACAGCTGGAAGATAAGTTACGGTCCGCTCACATTCAATATCCGCCCTACCGGATTCAAGCATACCGGACTTTTCCCCGAGCAGGCTGTAAACTGGGACTTTATGGCGGATAAGATACGCAGTGCCGGACGCGAGATAAATGTACTGAACCTGTTTGCGTATACGGGCGGAGCAACTCTTGCCTGCGCGGAAGCAGGTGCTTCCGTGTGTCATGTTGATGCTTCAAAGGGCATGGTGCAGTGGGCACGCGACAATGCCGCCGCTTCCGGACTTACCGAGAAGCCTATCCGCTGGATAGTCGATGACTGCGAAAAGTTCATCGCCCGTGAGATTCGACGCGGACGCAAGTACGATGCCGTTATCATGGACCCTCCGAGCTATGGAAGAGGTCCCGGCGGAGAAGTGTGGAAGCTTGAGGACTGCGTTTACGACCTCGTGAAACTCTGCGCCGGAGTTCTCTCCGACGCCCCCCTCTTCTTCCTCATAAACAGCTATACTACCGGACTTTCACCGTCTGTTATGGGATACATACTCGGAAGTGTTCTCACTGATAGATTCGGCGGCGAAGTAAGCTTCGACGAGATAGGACTTCCGGTAAAATCAACCGGTATGACTCTCCCCTGCGGCTCGACTGCGATATGGCAGAAATAATGTAGCAGCGGCGAAAGCTAACGGCTCAAAAAAGGAAAAATATGGAAAATATAATTGAAATATCCGGTCTGCATTTCAGCTATCCCGCGGAGGAAGGAAAAGAACCTGCGGAGGTGCTGAAGGGCATAGACCTCACAATTAAAAAAGGCGAATTTGTGGCTGTGCTCGGGCATAACGGCTCGGGTAAATCGACACTCGCCAAGCACCTCAATGCCATCCTTATCCCGACGGAGGGAAAGGTTACGGTCGGCGGTATTGACACTGCCGATGAAGCACGTATTTTCGAGCTTAGACAGAAGGCAGGAATGGTGTTTCAGAACCCCGATAATCAGATAGTTTCGTCAGTCGTCGAGGAGGACGTTGCATTTGCACTCGAAAACCTCGGCGTTCCGTATGATGAGATGAGGAAACGCGTAGACGACGCTCTGAAGGCTGTAAATATGTATGAGTACCGTCTCCATTCACCGAGTCAGCTTTCGGGCGGACAGAAACAGCGTATCGCAATTGCCGGTATAATCGCTATGCAGCCTGACTGCATAATCCTCGATGAGCCGACTGCAATGCTTGACCCTCAGGGAAGAAAAGAGGTCATGGCTACTATAAAGAAAATGAACCGCGAACAGGGCATCACCATAGTACTGATAACGCATTATATGGACGAGGCTGCACAGTGCGGACGTATCGTAGTCATGGACAAGGGAAACGTTGTTCTTGACGATACACCGCGGGCGGTATTCTCACACGTTGAACAGGTCAAGGAAATAGGTCTTGACGTTCCGCAGGTAACTGAGCTTGCGTGGGAACTCCGCAAAGCAGGCTGCGATATACCGCAGGATATAATCACCGAAGAAGAATGTGTCGGGGCGATAAAGAAGCTCTTCGACCGCTAACCGAAAAGAGGTAAATACATTGGCAATACTTGAGACCCGTCAGCTCACATATACCTACAGCATCGGCACTCCGTTCGAGAAAACTGCCGTTGACCATGTGGACCTGAAAATCGAAGAAGGCGAAATGGTGGGCGTAATGGGTCACACCGGCTCGGGAAAGTCAACGCTGATACAGCATTTCAACGGTCTTCTCGCACCTACGTCGGGACAGGTCCTGCTCGACGGCAGGGACATATGGGCAGACAAGAAAAAGATTCGCGATGTGCGTTTTCAGGTCGGACTTGTTTTTCAGTATCCCGAGTATCAGATATTCGAGGAGACTGTCTACAAGGACATTGCTTTCGGCCCGCGGAATATGGGACTTGACGAGAAGGAGATAAAGCGCCGTGTACTCGATACCGCGCATGACATAGGTCTGAAAGAGGAGCTTTTACAGCGTTCGCCGTTCGACCTTTCAGGCGGTCAGAAGCGACGTGTCGCAATAGCCGGAGTTATGGCTATGGAGCCGAAGGTACTCATTCTCGACGAGCCGACAGCAGGTCTTGACCCCGCCGGAAGAGACAAGATACTGAGCCATATCAAGGCTTATCACGAGCGCACTAAGAATACTATCCTCATAGTTTCGCATAGCATGGAGGATATTGCAGGGTTCGCGGATAAGATACTTGTCATGAACAAGGCGAAGCTATTCTGCTACGATGACACTGTAAAAGTGTTCGGAAGAGCGGAGAAAATAGCGGAGATAGGTCTTGATGTGCCGCAGGTAACGAAGGTATTTACAGAGCTGAAAAAGCAGGGACTTGACTTCGGCAAAGAGGTCTACACAGTAGGCTATGCCCGCGACCTGCTTCTCAGGCATCTACAGGGAAAGGAAGAGTGAAAAATTGCTGAAGGATATAACTATCGGACAGTATTTCCCGGGAAACAGCATTATCCACCGCCTTGACCCGAGATTCAAGATAATCATTACATTTATATATATTCTCATGCTCTTTACCGGAAGCAATGTCAGCTGTCTCGCAGTAGGAGCGCTATATACGACTGCGGCTGTGATTCTCTCACGCATACCGATAAAGATGTTCTGGAAAAGTGTAAAGCCGCTTCTGCCGTTTCTGCTGATAACGGCTCTGCTGAATCTTTTCCTTGTTGACAGCGGCAAAGAGGTGTTTCACTGGAGATTCATCAAAGTAACCGACGGAGGCATAAATATCAGTGTATTCATGCTGATAAGGATAGTCCTTCTCATTGCGGGAAGTTCTCTCCTGACGTATACTACCTCACCGATAACGCTGACTGACGCTATCGAGAGACTGATGTCGCCGCTGAAACTGCTGAAATTTCCGGTACACGAGCTTGCAATGATGATGAGCATTGCGCTCCGCTTCATACCTACACTCATCGAGGAAACAGACAAGATAATGTCCGCACAGAAAGCCCGCGGAGCTGAGATAGATACAGGAAGCTTCGTTGCAAGGGCAAAAAATATGGTCTCGATACTTGTTCCGCTGTTCATATCGTCGTTCAGACGTGCAGATGAACTCGCAACGGCTATGGAATGCCGCTGCTATAACGGCGGTGAGGGCCGTACAAGACTGCGTCAGCTGCATTCCGCTCCGCGTGATTATATCGCCCTCGCGATAACATTGCTGTTCTATGCAGCAGCTGTAACAGTCGGAATCATAATGAAATAAAAGAGGAAACAACAATGAAACGCAGCAAGAAAAGCAATTTCCGCGCTAAATATGAACGGTTCAGAAAAAGCAGGGCAGCATATTGGCTGTACGATAAGGGGATACTCTACTTCGCCCTCTCTTTCCTGATACCGTCATCTATAATGCTTTTTGCATTTGCACAGCATTCGATACACCCTTTCGGTGATAAACAGATGCTCGTTATCGACCTGTGGCATCAGTATTACCCGTTTTTCAGGGTAGTGCGTGAAAAGCTCATGACGGGCGGTTCGTTCCTTTATTCGTGGGAAAACGGCATGGGTACCAATTTTCTGTCGCTTATTTCCTACTATGCTGCAAGTCCGCTGAACTGGCTGTCAGTATTTTTCGCCGACGACAGTACGCGCGATGCTCTTACATTCATACTCATTGCAAAAATCGGCTTTGCAGGAGCGTTTTTCAGCAGCTTCCTGAGATATACCTATAAGCGCCGCGATTTCTCGATAGTCGTATTTTCGACGATGTTCGCGCTTTGCAGCTATATGCTCGGCTACTACTGGAATGTCATGTGGTTCGATACTGTGGCACTCTTCCCGCTTGTAATGCTCGGAGTGGTTGCTCTCTGCCGTGAGAGAAAGTGGAAACTCTACGCTCTCGCACTGGCGCTTTCACTGTTTTCAAATTATTACATTGCATATTTCACCTGTATTTTTACAGTTTTCATGTTTATATTCTGCCTTATCATTGAAGGCAGAAGCGTGAAGGACTATTTCCGAAAGACAGTAACTTTCATAGTCTCAACTCTTATCGGAGCAGGTCTTGCAGCCTTCATGCTGATTCCGGCTTATTTCGGACTCAAAATGACCTACAGTGTGAATAATCAGTTTCCGAATGAGGCTAAATTCTACGACAAGTGGACGGATATATTTGCTAATCTTATATCGTATCAGGAGCCTGCTACCAAAGAGGGACTTCCTAATTTCGCCTGCGGAATGCTTGCAGTCGTGCTGTTTGGAGTATTCCTCTTCTCAACCGGTATAAAGATACGTGAGAAGATAGCGTCAGTTTTCATGCTCGCGCTCATCGCCGTAAGCTGCAACCTCAATATCCTGAATTATATATGGCACGGTTTCCACGCAACTAATCAGATACCGCACCGCTTTGCTTTCATTTTCAGCTTTGTACTTGTTGCGGCAGCTTTCCGAGCTTATGACATAATGACACAGAGGGGCATAAAGTACTATCAGCTCATTCTTGTGTTTATTGCTCCTGCGGCAGTGCTTTACTGCAAATACTACAGTCTCGCAAATTCGGACGACGGCTTCAAGTTTGAAGGTGCATTCAGAAGCTCTGTTATCATCGCGGGTGCTTATATACTCATATTCATCGCGGCAAAGCTGTTTCCATTCAAGAGAGAAAAGGTGCGCCGCAGTTTACTCAATATCGCACTCTGTGCAACGGTATGCTGTGAGGTTGTCAGCAACGCTAACCTCGGAGTCAGTGCAGTAGGAAGCTCAAGCTACAGCTCATATCCCTATTCCGACCGGCTTGTGCAGAAGATGCTCAAAAGTGCCCGTGAGGACGACCCGTCACTCTTCTCGCGTACAGAGATGACCTACACTTACACCCTCAATGACAGTGCACTCTACGGCTATCACGGAGTTTCACAGTTTTCATCGTCTGCAAACGTATCCGTGACAAAGCTTTTCCGCCGACTTGGTCTGTATTCTTCCGAAGCCGGAAACAGATACTACTACCACATATCAACTCCGGTAGTAAACGACCTTCTCGGTATAAATTATATCATCTCAAAGAGCAATACCCTCAACTGCTGTGATATGTCACTTGAACACATCGACGGAGAAGAAAATGTTCAGCTCTACCGCAGCAAATATCCGATGTCGATAGGCTTTATGATGAACAGTGATATTCTGAATCTGCCGGACAAGCTTGCTGCGAATCCGTTTGAATATCAGAATGATGTGATGAGACGTGCAACAGGCAGCGATATCAACGTGTTCGTTGCACAGCCTGTAAAACTTGCAAATTACGAAAATATAAACGTTAACAAGAGAAGCTTCGGCTCATATACATTCAATGCCGAAAATCCTACAGACAAGTCTAAGACTTTGAAGGCTTCATACGAATTTGCCTGCCTTGACGGTACAGAGCTTTACGGATATGCAAGCAACAGCTCAATAGACTCTGTTGATGTAAGGTGCGGCGAATCAGTAGTCGATACGAGTGTATCCGTTAAGGACTATCCTATCTCATTCCCTATGGGCAACGGCAAGGAAGGCGATACCGCTGTTATAAAGGTACAATTCAACAGTGAAAAAACGTCCGGCAGCTATGAGCTGCTTGTGTATGCGCTTCAGAAAGATGAACTCGATATCGCGTATGATGAACTCGCTGACGAGCAGCTTGAGATAACTGATTTCAGCGATACTGAGATAAAGGGAAAAATAAATGTTAAAAAGCGCGGCATACTTTACCTTTCCATTCCGTATGAAAAGGGATGGAGCGTATATGTTGACGGTGAAAAAACAAATTCCGTCAAGGTGCTTCATTCGATGCTCGGAGCGGAGGTAGGAGCAGGTGAGCATGAGATAACTCTCAAATATTCGCCAGAAGGCTTCAGCAATGGTGTTATCATAAGCGGTGTTTCACTCGCTGCACTGCTCGGACTTGCTGCGGCTGAGTACGTTTACCGTAAAAATAAGAAGCGCAGGATAGCGGAAGCTGCTGTTTCAGAAATTGCTGAAACTGAATCCGCTCCGATTCCGGAGGTGACAAATGAGAAACCTGAAAGTGATGACGGCTTACCGCGGGACTAAGTACCACGGATTTCAGCGGCAGGCAAATGCTGTTACCGTGCAGGAGGTGCTCGAAAAAGCCGTTTCAAAGGTACTGAATGAACCGGTCGGAATAACCGGCTGCTCGCGTACCGATACCGGAGTTCATGCGAGAAACTTCTGCTTCAACGTGAAAACCAACAGCACTATCCGCACTCTCGGCTTCTGCCGCGGAGTAAACGGTGAGCTGCCCGACGATATCTCAATACTGAGCTGTGAGGACGTGCCGCTCGATTTCCATGCGCGGTACGACTGCAAAGGCAAGGAGTACATCTATAAGATGCACTGCAGCGAATCTAAAGACCCTTTTTCGTCTGACCTTGCGTACCACTACCGCAGAAAATTTGATATCGAAGCTGCACGCAAGGCTGCGGCATATCTTGTCGGAGAGCATGATTTTGCGTCGTTTTGTGCAGACTGTACCAATGTATCAACCACAGTGCGCACGATTTATTCTCTTGATATAGAAAATAGTGGTGATTCAGTGATAATGCTTGTAAAAGGCAATGGATTTCTGTATAATATGATTAGGATAATAGCCGGCACTCTCATGGATATCAGTGAGGGCAGGATATCTCCTGATGATATGCCGGAAATACTTGCTGCTAAAGACCGCCTGCGTGCCGGCAGGACTGCTATGGCACACGGTCTTTACCTCAACCGCGTTTTCTACTCGGAAGAGGAAATGTTCAGATAAAAACAAAAGAGGATAACCAAAGGAGGCAGCATAATGCCAATGTATGACGCCAACGATATCGTTGAGCAGAAAAAAAGAGATAAACGAAGAAAGCGTCTGCTGAAACTTACTGCACTTCTGCTTGTGGCAGGCACCGGCGCGGGAATGTATTTTTCGCGCGAATCATGGCTGCCAAAGCTAAGAGGAATAGGCAAGCAGTATCAGATAATAGTCAATGACGGACGTCTCGCTGAGGGAAATTTCCCGATAGAAATAAACGGCGGTGCGGATTATCAGATGGCTTGTTCTGAGGAAAATGTTATAGTTATGAGTGACGCTTACATATACTTTTACAATACGGAAGGCGGTGAAATAAAACGTCGTCAGCACGCACTTTCTAATCCCCTGATGGAAGCTTCAAACGGCAGGGCACTGCTTTTTGAAAGCGGCGGAGATGAATTCAGCGTCGAGGACAGCGATGGGGTGCTGTACGACCACAAGCTTGAAAAGAACATAATGTTCGCACGTATCAGCAAAGACGGCTATGCGGCTGTTGTAACAACTTCTGATAACTATGCCTGCGAGATAAAGGTCTACGACCGCAAGGGCAGTGAGATATACGGAAGAAAATGCATAGAGCGTGTGAACGATATCAGCTTCAACAACGACAGCTGTGGATGCGTTATAAGCTATTTTTACGCAGAAAACGGCTCACTTGTAACATCGGTTCAGGAGATATCATTTTCCGAAGAAAAAGAAAAATGGAGTTCACCGGGTCTTGATACGCTCGGACTTGATGTTTATGGCTTTGAAGGAGGCGCATTTGTGCTCGGTATCGACGCCTGCGGCTATGTAGACAGCCGTGGACAGATAACTTCGCTTTACCGGTATGAGGGGGAACTGGAAGGCGGTTCGAGCAGTAACGGAAAATCGGCTGTTATAATCAACAGCGACGACAGAAGAAAGTATGTAATGGCACTTTTTGACGGCGGAAGCACTGAGCCGAGGATAATCGATTTTGATAGTCCTCTCGTTGATGTTACCGTAAAAGATGACATTGCTTATGTCATGAAGAGTGACTCTGTGCTTGCATACGATTTTAACGGAGAACTACGTTCAACTGCGTCTGTAAACGATTCATATATCGGTTTCGAGAGAAATAGTGAATATGTATTCCTGAAAAGCTATAATAAGATTGACAGAATTAATTACGAATGTTAAATTAATGAAGGGAGGTCACGCGGACCTTTCCGCGTACAGTCTATGGGAAGTCAATTTTGGTGGTTCTACGATATTATCGCGATTGCGATCCTCCTCATCTGCATATTCCTTTCAGCAAAAAGAGGCGTGCTGAGAGGAAGTATTGCAGCCGTAGGATGTGTTATAGCGATTGCACTTGCATTCGGAGTAAGTACAAGTGCTGCTGACAGCGCATATCGGAATACTATGAGAAGCTCAAATATCAAAAAAGTTTCAAAGGTGATAAAGAAAGACGTATTTATGAATAAGTATTCGGCTTATCTTGAATCACTTGGAGTTAATATTACACCGAGTACCGAAAAGCTCGATAGTATTTTTTCTTCAAAAGAAGGAAATTATGACGAGGCTCTGTGCAGCTATATCAATAACGTTAACGGCAGAAGAATCTATGAAGACGATGAGGCTTTAGAAGTCGTACATGAGGGATATGCCGTTGTTGTCAGCGAAATAGTTTCGCAGTGTATGAGCAAATATACCGCAGAGGTAGCTGCAAACGAGATACGCAGAGACCCCTCAGGTATGAATGAACTTATTCCTATGATACACTACCGCGAGGACGGAGACCCCGTACCGCCGGCTAAGTTTATCACTGATAACTATACGGCTCCGGCATACGTTACTATATATAAGCTTACCGGTATAGTTATTATCTTTGCCGCAGCACTTCTGCTGACACTGTTTACATCATTTTCAATTGCCAGCAAAAGTGAGCCGACACGTACGAGTGAATACATTATCGGCGGATTTACAGGTGTGTTCACAGGTGCAGCCATAATATTTGTTGCAGCGGCTTTAGTTCGGCTGTGGGCAGTTCTCGGAAGCAACGAGATGCTGTTCTTCAATAACGAAGTTATCGACAAATCAATAATTTTCAAATATTTCTACAACATTGTCTCTAAAATCTGAGACGTAAAGCAAATTCATTAACAGGAGGAACAACAGGATGATAATGTGCAGCAACTGCAAGAAGCGCCCCGCTGTGGTATTTATTACCTCTGTACAGGGGAACGAAAAAAAGAACGAGGGTCTTTGCCTTGCCTGCGCAAGAGAGAAAAAGATACCGCAGGTCTCTGAGTATATGGACCGTCTCGGCATAACAGATGAAGAGATAGACCAGCTTTCAGACCAGATGATGGGTATGCTCGACGGCGATTCATTTGAAATGGGCGGCTCAGGCATTATGCCGGAGTTCATATCAAATATGTTCGGTGACCCTAAGGATGAAGGTGCATCAGAGGACGAAAACTCTGCGGCTGACGATGAACCGAAAGAACCCCGCAAAAAGAGTATCTTCGGCAGAGATAAGACTGAAAAGAAGAAAAGAGAAAAGGAACTCAAATTCCTCGGAAGCTATTGTACTAACCTCTCACAGAAAGCCGCTGACGGTCAGCTCGACCGTATAATCGGCAGAGATAAAGAAATTGCGCGTGTAATCCAGATCCTTTCGCGCCGTACAAAGAATAACCCCTGCCTCATCGGTGAACCCGGTGTAGGTAAAACTGCCGTTGCTGAGGGTATCGCTCAGCGTATAAACGAGGGAGACGTTCCGTTCAATCTTGCGAATAAGAAGGTATACCTTCTCGACCTTACCGCTCTTGTTGCGGGAACACAGTTCCGCGGACAGTTCGAGAGCCGCGTTAAGGGTCTCGTAGACGAGGTAAAGCGCGAGGGCAATATCATACTCTTCATTGATGAGGTGCACAACCTTGTAGGAGCAGGCGATTCTGAGGGCTCGATGAATGCCGCTAATATCCTCAAACCCGCACTCTCACGCGGTGAGGTGCAGGTGATCGGTGCTACAACATTCGGAGAATACAGAAAGTACATCGAAAAAGATTCAGCACTTGAGCGCCGTTTCCAGCCTGTTACCATTTCTGAACCCAATATCGAGGATACTGTCAATGTACTGCTTGGAATCAAGCAGTATTACGAGGATTACCATAAGGTCCATATTTCCGATTATCTCATAAGGGTTTGTGCTGTACTTTCGGAGAGATACATTACTGACCGTTTCCTGCCCGACAAGGCTATCGACCTCATGGACGAAGGCTGTGCCCATGCGTGCATACGCTCTCCCGAGATAGCGGCATATGCAAATGTACAAAAAGAAATAGAGACTCTTGAAGGTCTTGAAAAGGAACTTTCAGAGCAGAGTGAACCGGATTATCAGGCACTTGCCGAGGTCAAGAGCAAGCTCATACACGCTCGCGACGATGCTGAAAAACTCCGCGAAAAGGCTGAAAATGTTCAGGTGACAGAGGAGGATATCACAAAGGTAGTTGAGCTTTGGACCGGTATCCCTGCAAGCAAAATCGCTGAGACAGAGTTTCTCAAAATTGCAAAGCTTGAAGGACAGCTCAAAAAGCGTGTACTCGGTCAGGACGAAGCAGTCGGAGTTCTTACACGCGCAATAAAGCGTACAAGAGTTCAGCTCAACAAGCGCCGCAGACCGGCTTCGTTCATTTTCGTAGGACCTACCGGAGTCGGCAAAACTGAGCTTGTAAAGGCTCTGTCTGAGGAGCTTTTCGATTCGACTGAACCGCTTATCCGTCTCGATATGACAGAGTATATGGAAAAGCACTCCGTTGCACGAATGATAGGTTCGCCTCCCGGATATGTCGGCTACGACGAGGCTGGACAGCTTACTGAAAAGGTACGCCGCAAGCCGTATTCGGTAATTCTTTTTGACGAGATAGAAAAGGCTCACCCTGACGTTATGAATATCCTCATGCAGATTCTTGACGAGGGACACATCGATGATGCACAGGGCAGAAATATCAACTTCGAGAATACGATAATATGTATGACTTCTAATGCCGGTTCGACCGATAAGAGCGTAGGTGTAGGCTTCAACCGCACTGAAAACGAAATATCACGCGATAAGGCAATGAAAGGACTCCGCGAATTCCTGCGCCCTGAATTTATCAGCCGTATCGACGAGATAGTAGTGTTCAGACAGCTCACCAAGGAGGACTTCGCACACATTGCGGCTCTCATGATAGACGAAATGAAGGAACCTCTCGCTGAAAAGAAAATCACTATCACTTACGACCAGCCTGCACTCGACCTCATTGCTGAAAAGTCGTTCGGCAAACCGTACGGAGCAAGAGATATCCGCCGTGTTATCCGTCAGGAGATAGAGGATAAAGTGGCTGAGCTTATAATCAATGATTCGTCTGATATCAGCGGTATTGCCATTTCTGCGGACGGCGATGAACTCACTGTTACCGGTACGAAAAAGGAGATGGCAGAATAATGGATATCAGAAGATTTGCAGCCGCGTCAGCAGCATTGCTGCTTGCAATGATGTCAGTGACCGGCTGTGGAAACAAGTCTGCATCGTCAACTTCTGAGGAAGCAGAAGGAGTCCTTATTCCGTCAGTTGATGCAAATGTTGAAGCAGCGTCAGACGGTCCTAAGCTTTATTTCAACGACGTTACAGCTGCTCCCGGAGAGATAGCAGAGGTATCACTGTGCGTAAAGGACGCTGCTCAGAAATGGGCAATGTGCGGTATTCATGTCACATTCAGCGAAGAGCTTGAGTGTCAGATGGAAGACGTGGAAAAGCGTGCGGTAAAGTATACCAAGGGCGATGCTTCTGAGGACAGCATGGGAGCAGTTTGTATGCTCTGGAGAGACGGTCTGCCGGATGAACTTGTAAATCAGCATCTTGGCTGTCTGTTCTTTACCGAGGTTTTTGAAGCTGATGATGGCGGCGACGGTGAAATTGCAAAATTTTACCTGAAAGTACCCGATAATGCTGTGAGCGGAACGGAGTATTCCGTTGGAATATACTATGACCCTGAAATGGATATCTTCATCGATAAGGCTGGCAATGCGGCTATGCAGAAGTACGTTTTTGAAAACTGGAAGGGTGGCAAGATAACAGTCAAATAATGACTGGTGTTCAAAAATGGCTGTTTTACGGCGATTACCATTTGTTTTTCACAAATATTCAGGTACGATATGTGACAATTATGTGAAATTGCTTATTGACTTTTCAATTAAAACATGATATTATAATAAATATAAAATATTCAGATATATGGAGGAAAACTTAAATGGACGAGAATAATCTCAATAACACAGGTATGCCTGAGGGTGCAGATTCTGTTGCTGACAAGATAAACGATACTGTTGCAGATGCTGGCAATACTGCTGACTCTGTTGCAGATACTATCACAGATAAGGTTGCTGACGCTGT
>Ga0310695_10001369_pt1 | contig 58108 bp, 50 predicted proteins | sample RumenRJG_04DNA_FD_203882 | JGI IMG/M metagenome (GOLD analysis project Ga0310695, IMG submission 203882) | Bovine rumen microbial communities from Lethbridge, Alberta, Canada - RJG_04 (v2) (version 2) | ecosystem: Host-associated > Mammals > Digestive system > Stomach > Rumen | place: Canada...
TCAGACTGTTCCCCGGCAACGAGGTTCGTCTTATGAATGCGTATTTCGTAACGTGCACTTCATTTGAGAAGGACGAAAGCGGTAAAATCACATGCGTCCACTGTACGTACGATCCCGAGACACGTCAAGACGGCAGGGAAGTTACGCGTAAGGTTAAGGGAACAATACACTGGGTTAATGCACCGACGGCGTTTGCCGCTACGGTAAGGCTATATGAGAATCTTATCGATGAGGAAAAGGGCGTGTACAATGAGGATGGAAGCCTCAACCTTAATCCGAATTCGAAGACTGTACTTGAGAACTGTATGCTTGAGCCGTCACTTTCGGATGCAAAGGCTTATGAGTCGTTCCAGTTTGTAAGAAACGGATTTTTCTGTGTTGACTGCAGGGATTCCGAAGAAGGAAAACCGGTATTCAACAGGGTAGTATCATTAAAGAGCAGCTTCAGGCTGCCGGGCAAATAATTTATCTGGAGGTTTCAAATGGGTTTACTGTCAGGATTGTCAAACATGGGACTCGGCAAGCTCGAGAGTGCCGATATCTATGAGGAGGAGAAAAAGGCCGAAGCCAAGAGCGCAGCATCGAAGGAAGAGGCGCCTTTTGACGAGAATGATGTTCTTTTCGACAAGTCGGCTGAGTGTCCGATCTGCGGCAAAGGATTTTCTTACAGAGCCGTAAGAACCGGAAAAGCAAGACTGCTCGGTCAGGACATGGATCTTCGCCCGAAGTTCGACAAATTCGAGCCCGCTAAATATGACGTAGTTGTATGTCCTTACTGCGGATATGCCTGCCTTACGAAATACTTCGCTGCTATTCCCGCAGCTCAGGTTAAGCTCGTGAGAGAAGGTATCGGCGGAAAAGTTCACGGAGTTGCCAACAATCCGATCCTTTCATTTGACGATGCCATCCAGAGATATCAGCTCGCTCTTGCATCCTCGATCGTTAAGCGCGCCAAGGACAGTGAGAAAGCGTATGTGTGCCTTAAGATGGGATGGATCATCCGTGCCAAGAAGGAAAGCCTCTCCGAGGATACTCCGAATTACGTTGAGGTAATGAAGCAGCTTGATGCTGATGAAGATGAGGCATTAAAAGCAGCATATGATGGATTTATAAGCGCAAGACAGAAGGAATCATTCCCGATAGCCGGAATGGATGAGATTACGATAGATTATCTTCTCGCCAATCTTGCAACACGGTTCAAACAGTTCGATGTTGCTCAGAGAATGATCGCGGGAATACTTATGAACAGAACGGCAAACAACAGGATCAAGGATCGTGCAAGAGATCTTAAGGATCTGGTTCTTGCGGAAATGAAACAGTAAGGAGGAACACATCATGAAAGGTTTTGGAAAGTTTGTAACATTCGTGGGAGTTACCGGTGCAGCCCTTGCGGGTCTGTGGTATTTCTGTGAGGTTAACAAAGATAAGGGTCCGGCATGTTCGTGTGACGACGATGCGGAAGGAACGGAGTGTAAGAAGAGCAATGAGCGTTCATACGTATCTCTTGACCCGGAGCTTAAAGAAAGTGCAAAGAAGATCGCCGATGACGTTAAGACTGTTGCCGATGACGTTAAGACCGTTGCCGGCGAGGTGAAAGATGCTGCCAGAGATGGCAAGGATACACTCAAGAAGGCGGTAAAATCAGCCGCTCAGGATATCATCAAAAAAGGTGAGGAAGCCGCAAAGGGTGTAGGTCTTGTTAAAGACGACAAGAAGACAAGCGATTTTGAGTTCGAGGATTTTGATAAGGATCAGGATGCTGCTTCACACATTGACATTCAGTAAGATTAAATACGCTTTATTTCCGATACTCCTGCTTACGGCAGGAGTATTGCTTTGTGCGTGCAAAGACGGCAGGCTTCCTACAGAAGTTGTGCTCACTTCTGATTTTCTTGAGGATGAAGTGTTTCGTATTGAAGGGTATCCTTGCATGAAGAACGAGCTGATGGTATACCTCGCGAACTCGGAAAATCAATACAGTGAGGTTTTTGGAAGCGAGATATGGCAGGTGCCGGTCGGTGATGCAACACTTGCCGATTCATACAAGGAGAACATTCTTGCAAGGATCGCGCAGATCAAGACGATGAACATTCTTGCGCAGGAATATGCGGTAACGCTTGATGAGGAAGAGGAAGCCAAGACGACGGCTGCGGCCAGAGAGTACTTTGATTCTCTTACCAAGCCCGAACAGGATTATCTTAACGTGGATATGGATGTCATCGCGAAGCTTTACAGGGAATTTGCAGTTGCAAACAAGCTGTATGAGACAATTACCAAAGACATCAATCCCGAGATAAGCGATGATGAGGCAAGGACGATAACAGTCAAGACGATCCTCATCAAGACGTACAAGACCGACAGAGCAGGCAACCGATACGAATTCAATGAGGAAGAGAAGAAGAATGCCCTCGCACGTATTGCACAGATCAGGCAGAAACTTAACGATGGTGTAGCGTTTGAGGTTCTTGCTGCGGATTACAACGAGGATATCAAAGATGAATACAGTTTTGGCCGGGGTGTGATGCCGCCGGAATTCGAAGAAGCAGCATTCAATCTCGGAGCCGGTGAGGTCTCAGATATAGTCGAGACCGAATACGGATACCACCTCATATACTGTGTCACCACATTCAATCCCGAAGAGACCGATGCCAACAAGGTCAAGATCGTGGAGAAGCGCAAGCAGGAAGCATTCGATGACGTTTATAACAATTTCGTGACAACTCTCACGTCAAATCTTAACAAACCGCTGTTTGACAGCATAAGCTACGATACAGGCGGAGCGGTCAAAACAACGAGCTTTTTCGACATCTATGATAAGTATTTCACGGTTGTTAGCACTCAAGGCGATTGAGTGCTAAATTTTTCTTGACTTTGAATATAGTCGGGTATATTATCTTTTTTGGATGAGATTTTGCAGATCTATATACAAGGGAGAGATTATTATTATTCCGAGAAAACCTTGTGAATGCGTCGGTACTTAGTCGGCGTTTTATGACGACTTATGTACCGCTACGCACCGAACAAGAGCGAGAGCGCGTTTTCGAGGACATAATATAATCTCGACCGTATAGAAAGAAGAAAAGAGGTAGATTCATATGGCAAAAACAGGCAGTTTAACGATCAACAGCGAGAATATCTTCCCGATCATCAAAAAGTGGATGTATTCCGATCATGATATTTTTGCCCGTGAGCTCGTCAGCAACGGCTGCGATGCTATCACGAAGCTGAAAAAGCTTGACGTGATCGGGCAGTACAGCATTCCCGAGGATCGTGATATGGAGATCCGTATCGTTGTCGATCCTGAGAACAAGAAGGTTTCATTCACCGATACAGGTCTTGGAATGGATGCCGATGAAGTAGAAGAGTACATTACTCAGATCGCTTTCTCGGGCGCTACGGCATTCCTTGACAAGTATAAGGACAAGACGAATGATGACCAGATAATCGGTCACTTCGGACTCGGTTTCTATTCGGCATTCATGGTTGCCGACGAAGTTCATATCGATACGCTTTCATACAAGGAAGGTGCCAAGGCTGTACACTGGGAGTGCGACGGCGGCACGGAATACACGATGGAGGACGGTGACAAGGATACGGTAGGAACTACTATCACGCTCTTCCTCAACGAGGATTCCCTTGAGTTCTGCAATGAATACAGGATGAGAGAAGTGCTGAAGAAATACTGTTCGTTCATGCCGACTCCGATATTCCTTGTTAAGGCCGGCGCCGATACGCAGTACGACAACATTCCTGCTGATGAGGTTACCGACAAGGATACTGTTATTGAAAAGTACACTGAAGAAGCCAAGTACGAGGAACAGGAGAAGGACGGCAAAAAGGAGAAAGTCGAGATCAGTCCCAAGCGCGAGATGGCTAAGATCGTGCGCAGGGAAGTGCCGATCAACGATCCGAATCCTCTGTGGAGCAAGCATCCGAGTGATTGTACGAAGGAGGAGTACCTCGAGTTCTATCGCAAGGTATTCATGGACTACAAGGAGCCGCTCTTCTGGATACACCTGAATATGGATTATCCGTTCAATCTCAAGGGTATTTTGTATTTCCCGAAGATCAACATGGAATATGAATCGATCGAAGGCGTTATCAAGCTGTATAACAATCAGGTGTTCATCGCCGACAATATCAAGGAAGTCATCCCCGAATTCCTGATGCTGCTTAAGGGCGTCATCGACTGTCCGGATCTTCCGCTTAACGTATCAAGGTCGGCGCTTCAGAACGACGGATTTGTCAATAAGATTAGCGATTACATCACAAAGAAGGTCGCTGACAAGCTTGCCGGCATGTGTAGGACCGAGAAGGAAGAGTACGAGAAGTATTGGGATGACATTAGCCCGTTCATCAAGTACGGCTGCCTTAAGGATGACAAGTTCTGCGAGAAGATGACGGATTACATCCTGTTTAAGGATATCGACGGCAAGTACATGACATTACCCGAATGCCTTGAGCTTCCGGAGAAGAAGACCGAAGAGGCTACAGGCGAGGATGGCGAGAAGGTCGAGGCTGAGGTCGTTGATGAAAAATCATCCGACTCGGATTCCGCCGATGATAAAAAGGATGACAAGGACGAGAAAGACAAGATCAGAAAGACGATCTACTATGTCACCGATGTTCAGCAGCAGAGCCAGTATATCAACATGTTCCGTGAGGAAGGTCTTGACGCTGTTGTACTTACACATAATATTGACCAGCCGTTCATCAACCAGCTTGAATCGAAGAATGAAGACATCAAGTTCAAGAGGATAGACGCCGATATCACCGATTCTTCCAAGGAAGAGGCAAGTGAAGACGATAAGAAGAAGACCGAAAAGGACGAGAAAGCTCTTACAAAGCTGTTCCACAAGGCTCTTTCGAATGACAAGCTTACGATCAAGCTCGAAGCACTCAAGAATGAGAATATCTCATCGGTTCTTACGGTATCCGAGGAATCCCGACGTATGCAGGATATGATGAAGATGTACTCAATGGGCGGAGGACTCGATATGGGAATGTTTGGTTCCGAAGGCGAGACACTTGTCCTTAACAGCAAGAACGCTCTTGTAAAATACCTGCTCGAGCATAAGAAAGGCGAAGATGTCGAGATGTTTGCTGCCCAGCTCTATGATCTGGCAGTGATCTCAAATCGTCCGCTGTCGGCTGACGCCATGACGAAGTTTGTTGCAAGATCGAATGAGATCATGCAGAAGCTTGCAAAGTGACATTTTGCAGGTAAGTGATCGGGTGATCCCGGCCCAGGCAACGAAATAGTTTACATAAAGAATAGACATAAATAATTGTTATGTAAAGACAGATGTGATTATTACATTCGCATCTGTCTTATTTTTTATCAAAAAGTCGTCTCAGAAAACAGCGTAGTTATGCGTGATACGGCATGTGTCACAAACATGACGCTTGTGCGCGCATGTAGTCAACGATAAAATTAACTTCGAGAGGTGCCGAAGTATTTCTTCGACACCGTTTAGTTTCAAATCACATAGTTACAAGGAGGTCGATAGGGAATGAAACGAAGAATCAAAACGATGATTGCATTGGCGCTTGTTGGGTGCATGACAATAGGGTCGTCCGTTATCGTTGGTGCAACAATGTACACCGAGGATACAGAGGTTGTTGGTTCGGATGACTGTGTCATTGCAGAGGGGCCCGAAACGGATGTTACTGTGAAGGGAGATATCGATACCAATGAAAATGCAGGCGCACTTGCTTCGGGAGGAGCTGAAATCACCGTATCGGGAAGTGTTAGTAACGAAGGAACATTTGGCGCAAAAGCCGATGATGCTGGCTCGAAAGTAACCGTAGGGGGCGACGTTGAGGCGGGATTTGAAGCTGTACAAACTATGGATGGTGGTAAAGTAGTTGTTAATGGTAGTGTTACCGGAGGAACATATGCTGCTAATGCAGATACATTCCAGACTGAAGATGGTGGTAGTATTACCATTGGTCAAAATGCCAATGGTGACGTAGCGGCTCATAACGGAAATATTGAGATTAAAGGGAATGTTAATGGAGCGGACGTTGATAAGTCCGAAACGGGTGCAGCGATTTCTGAAATTGGCAAAAGTACCATCATTATTGGCGAAAATGTCAACGCCCCTGGAACTGGCATTAAGACCGATGGTGATTCTGTTATAATGATAGGCGACACATTAACGTCATCTGGATCTGATCCTATTATTCTCTATGAAGCAACAAAGGTTGACGACGCGGGTGTTTATTCGAAAGATACATCAAAAGGAGCTTCAACTATAGTTGTTTATGAAGTAAAGGGAAATCTTAATAATCTTGTTAAGGCCGGATATCAATCAGGTAGTTATGATTATATGGCGGATCCTCAAGTTGTGCCGGAATTTGTCGAAGATGCCACGATGAAAGAGGAGCAGATAAAGAACATCTTCTACATCATCAAGACATCCGAAGGCTCCGAAAAGGGAATAGACTCTTTTGCAGGAACTACTGAGTTTAAGAATGGAAATAATGAAACAATTAATGCCGCTCCTGAAAATACTGTAGTTACCGTAAAGGTTAAAGAAGGCTATGGATTAAAGACCGGTACAATAAAACTTACTGACAACGGCGACGGATCGTATACTCTTACGGTTCCTCGTGGCGGCGGTGTTACCCTTACAACTGAACAGCTTCAGAAAGCCGTAGAAGAGATCGAGAAGAAGGAAGAAGAGAAGAAGGAAGAAAAGAAAGAGGATAAGAAGGACGACGATAAGAAGGAAGAAACAACAACACCTGCTTCGTCTAACACATCTAACGTCAGCCCGTTTGTTGCGTATGCACCCGTGTTAACGATCGGAGGAGGCCAGGCCGTATTATCCGGCGGAACATTCGGCGCTGATACAGGTATCAAAATGGAGGAGCCCGGACCTCTTGCAGAGGCAGCATTTGCACAGGCAATGCCTGAAGGCTTTACGAAGGGATTTTCATTCTCTGTAACAAACGGAGGGCAGACAACATATTCAATTAAGAACGGAAAGATCTCATTCAAGATTCCTGCACAGTATCTTCTTGCAGGCAGACAGTTCAAGCTGATCGGCGTTGACAAGGACGGAAACACCAAAGTATTTGATAACGTTGCCACTGAAGACGGAAGCTTTGAAGCGGATGTCGACATTGAAGGATATCAGTTCGAACTCGTATACAAAGACTGATTGAACAATACCCTCTCATAAAAAGGGGACGGCTCCACAATTGGAACCGTCCCCTTACTTATATTCGTAGTTATGAAACGCAGGAATCGTCCCGGCGTTTCAGTGACTCTGGTAATAGTAGCGCATCAGAGAATAGCGGGTTTCCGTACCGGTCTTCTCGTAGATACTGTTGATGTGGCGGTAAACGGTGCGAGTGCTTGTGTTCATATTTGAAGCAATGACAGAGACGTCATCGTCACTTTCGATAAGGCAGATGAGGAAATCTTTTTCGCGTGGAGTAAGGCCATGGGCTGCTGCGAATTCATCAAGCTTTGAACCATCAGGAGCATTGACCTGTTTTTTGTGATATGGGACGGGAATATATCCGCCGAGCACTATACAAAGCAATACGGCCGCTGTGAGCAGCACCTCGATGGTAATACGTGTCATTACGGATGTATTGGAAAATGCCGGATGGATCACGTCACAAACGCATGCCAGGACGCGGCTTAAGCCTGCGACAAGCTGTGGATGCGAAGTCTTGGGAGCAAGGTCCCAGAAGAAGACGTTTAAGAAAACGATCTGGGATACGACAATAACGTAGTAATGACATGTTGCGGTGATGACATGTCCCTCCTGAAACATGAACGGGAGTGGAAATGACATGATCGACATGCAAAGGGCACATACCATAAGCCATTTTCTACGTCCGAGATCTGCCAGGAATCCGCCGACCAGGTATCCAACTGCCCCAAACAGTCTCGGCCATGCATACATCGACATGTCGCCGGAGAAGCTCAGCGAGATTATTATAGTGTCCGTAAGTCCGTTGATCATATACAGCATTATCATTGCGGCACATCCTGCCACTATGATCATTTTGCCGGGGAGTGCGGGATCACCTTTTTGGGCATATTCAAGCGGTTCGTCAAACATCCACTCGAAACGTTCCTTTGACAGGAATGTAAGATACGTGGTAAATGCAAAACCTGCCAGCAGTAGTATTAACATTGCAATGTTTGCTGGTATAAGGTATTGAACCGCCATCTGGATTAAAAATGCAGCAGCGCCCGCAATACCGGAAAGTCTTCCGATATATGCGTGTCCGACATGACCCATCGCGTAATAGTAATACACGGCGCCTCCGAGAAAACCGAGAGATACGAGCGTTATCGCGCATGAGATGATGTATCCCGTCGGTCCGGACTTAAAGAACAGCTCCATGATGCCGGCCATTCCGGCAATGAATATGATATTTGATGCAAGCATCATGATCTGTCTTGTACGGATATTTGCCCCGAGCTTCTGGCTTAACGGAAACAGAAGAAATCCGGCGGCGAGCGCCGGCATTTTGAGATAGTGGAATAAAGCTCCCGATCCTTCAAGAGGGTACGCGGACTGATCCATACATATGAGACATATCATGTATTCGGACATATATATGGCGAACAGTACCGCCAGCATGATGTGCTTCTTGTTTATTGTACCTGTTTTTGTTTTCATTATGATCTGATAGTGGTAAAGACGGTTAACAGTTTCACGTATCATTATATCATATGGGAAAAGTGAAACAATACAATATATAGTGTCTTTCGGGCAAAGATATGTTAAAATAAACAATGTGTATGCTTTGACGGGCAGCTATGGGCATTGCATCAGGGAGGTCAGATGGATAAGAGTATCTTATATCTTCAGGCTAATGAGAGGATAGCCAATAACTTAAAAGGACGTTTCAGTGATGAAGGCATAGAGTTCATCCATGCCGGTTCAGCGGCGCAGGTGTTTGAACTGCTCAAGGAGCGTGAATTCTATCTCGTCCTTACCGACGGTTTTATTCCGGATATGAGAGTGCATGATTTTGTCAAGAAATGCTCTACCGAGTATCCCGACATGATAATCGATGTGTGTATGGATCTGACCTCACCCGAGTATGTTCCGCTTATTGTTAATGAAGACAGTGTACGTAAGGTTTTCCTTCCGCCATGGAATATTGACGATATTGTCGAAGGTGTGAAGGCATCAATTGACGAAGCTTACATACATATGGATCTTGTCCGCAGGATCAATGAACTTAAGAATGACGAGAAGGCATTTGCCGACACTCTTGAAGCGCTTAAGGCATCGCTTGTTAAGCAGCAGTACAGCTATAACAAGATCGCACCATTCTTCAACCGCGTTCTTGATGCTTTTTTGGAGCGAAGGAAGATGGAGAGCTCTTACAGTAACTTTGTCAAAAAGTCATGCGATAAGATGCTCCGACTCCAGACAACAGAGTATTTCAAGATATCGGAGCTTAAGAACATCATATACAACAACATGACCGATGCCGTAAAAATGAATCCGAGTGTTACCGTGGGGGAGGTTAAGAGCTGCCTTTACGGCGAAGTGCCGCGTTATGCAATGGCTGATCTGACGTTCGCATTGTGGATACTTGCGGTAATAGAGGGGCTTAAGTGCGATAAGGCCACACTTACGGTCGAAAGCAGGTATGTTACTTCCAAGAAATGTGAATACAAGCTAAATGTCATCGGAACGAAGAGGGCGGAAGTATCGGTTGATATTCAGCTTTACATAGCAAACATTCTTAGCAACATTGTCGACGAATATCAGAAGTACGATACCAACGACGGTTGGGCATACGAACTTCGCATTACTATATAAGGGGACGTTGTAGTCCGGCGCAATAGTTGGTATAATTAAGTTTTGATGTCGGACTGTTTGAGGAACGATTTATGAATTACGGAAGAAGAGGGATTAAGAAACGCCAAAAGGCAATGGGATCCCCGACAACTAAAATAGGAAAATTCTTCGGGGTAGGCCTGTTCGAGCTTGCCACGTTTTGCGTTGTTATGGCAGCGGTTGCCGGAATGTGCGCCGGAGTCGGACTGTTTATGGGCGTAGTTGATACGGCTCCCGACATTTCCAACGTGGATGTCGCTCCTGCCGGATATTCGACGACCGTATATGACAGCGAAGGTAATCAGATAACAAAGCTTATAGCCGAGAATTCGAACCGCGTATACGTCAAGCTTGACAAGATACCGCTTGATATGCAGCATGCTTTCGTTGCAATAGAGGATGAGCGATTTTACACCCATAACGGTATTGATATAAAAGGTATTATGCGTGCGGGCGTAAAGGCACTGTCGGGTAACCTCCATCAGGGTGCTTCGACGATTACGCAGCAGCTACTTAAGAACAACGTGTTTACGTCGTGGACCGAGGAGAGCAGCCTTGTCGACAAGTTCAAGCGTAAGTTCCAGGAGCAGTACTGCGCGGTTCAGCTTGAGAAGCAGATGAGCAAGGATCAGATACTTGAGAATTACCTCAACACGATCAACCTCGGACAGGGAACACTCGGTGTTCAGGCCGCATCACAGAGATACTTTGGTAAGAACGTACAGGATCTAAACGTATCGGAGAGCGCTGTCATTGCGTGTATCACACAGAACCCTTCAAAGTGGAACCCGATCTCGCATCCGGATAACAACGCCAAGAGAAGAGAAGAAGTTCTGACCAAGATGCGCGATCAGGGATACATCAATGAGGCGCAGTTCTCGGAGGCTATGGCTGACGATGTGTATTCGCGTATTCAGGTCGTTAACGAGAAGGTAGAGAAGAAGACGATCTACACATATTTTGTCGACGAGCTTACGGAACAGGTTCTTAACGATCTCCAGGAGAGCCTGGGCTATTCATACACACAGGCTTACAACGCGCTTTACAGCGGCGGCCTGTCGATATATACGACCCAGGATCCCGAGATCCAGAAAATATGCGACGAGGAGTTCGCCAATGAGGAGAACTATCCTCCCAAGACAAGATACTATCTCAAATACGAGGCATCATACACGGATTCGGACAATGATGCGGTCAACTTCTCAACACAGTATTTCGAGAAGCACTTCAAAGAGAAGAGAGGCAAGGGCTTCAACTGTATATTCGACAGCGAAGAAGAAGCTATGGAAGCTATCGACGAGTTCAAGGAAGATGTTGAACAGCCCGGCTATAAGTTCATAACCGAATCTATCTCGCTTGCGCCGCAGCCACAAGCTTCGGTTACGATCATCGATCAGTACACGGGTGAAGTGAAGGCTGTAGTCGGCGGAAGAGGAGCCAAGAAGGCATCACTTACGCTTAACCGTGCAACAGATACGAAGCGTCAGCCCGGATCGTGTTTCAAGGTTCTTGCTGCTTATGCCCCGGCGCTTGACGCGGCCGGAAAATCACTTGCATCCACGCAGGTCGACGAACCGTTCTCATATGCTAACGGACGTCCGGTCAAGAACTGGTACAACGGATACAAGGGAATATGTACGTACAGATACGGTATCGAACAGTCATTAAACATAGTTGCGGTTAAGACGATAACCGAGATAACACCGCAGCTTGGTTTTGATTATTTGTTAAACTTCGGATTCACAACGCTTGTTGACAGAAGAACCGAAAAAGACGGAAGCGTATCGTCGGATATCACACAGGCACTCGCGCTTGGCGGACTTACCGACGGTGTTACGAACATGGAGCTTGCGGCTGCATTTGCAACAATCGCAAACGGCGGAACATACATCAAGCCGATGTTCTACACGAAGATAGTCGATCATGACGGTAATACGCTTATTGACAATGAACCGAAGTCAAGACGTGTACTCAAAGAGACAACTGCTTATCTTCTTACCGATGCGATGGAAGACGTTGTTACAAAGGGTACAGGTGCAAGAGTTAATTTCGGCAACATGGCCATAGCCGGTAAGACCGGTACGACCACGAGTAACGTCGATGTGTGGTTCTCCGGATTCACGCCGTATTATACATGTTGTACATGGAGCGGATACGATAACAACGTTCACATGAACGGAAGCGGAGAGACCAATACATCCAAGGTACTTTGGAAGGCCATTATGGGTCGTATACATGAAGGCAGGGAGTACAAGTCGTTCACGATGCCCGAGGGTATAACGACAGCAACCGTTTGTAAGAGAACGGGCGGACTTGCCACTGACATATGCCGTTCGGACGGAAGTGCGATCACGGAGTATTTTGCCGAAGGCACTGTTCCGAAGGAGCCTTGTACGAACCATTACGGAAGTATGTTTGATACAGGTCTTGTATGTGCGATGACAGGTCAAAAAGCAACGGCTACGTGTCCGTATGCATACGAGGGTGAGGCGACAGCGGAAGGATTCTGCCCGCACAGTACGATAAACGGTGTGGCTGCGCAGGATTATTTCAATCTTCTCCAGATGCAGGAGGCAGGCCTTATTCCCGGAGCTGACGGATTACTCCCCGGAGCGGATCCGAACGCCGCGGCTGATCCTAATGCGGCCGCAGATCCGAATGCCGCAGCACAGGCTGCATTGGCGCATCAGGCATTGCTGCAACAGCAGCAGGCGCTTCAGGCACAACAGGCACTTTTGCAGCAGCAACAACAGCAATAAGGAGGGCCCCACGAAGTGGGAGGATACCCCTGTTTATGATGGAGTGGAATACATTATATAAAGGCGGGGTTGGCGAGATAGAAGAGAAGAAATCCCGCTTCATAGCAACGGTGGAGCCGGTTGCTTCCGAAGAGGAGGCTGCGGCTTTTATCGCGGCCATAAAGAAAAAGTATTGGGACGCAAGGCACAACTGTAGCGCATATATCATAGGCGACAACGGTGAAAAGAGTCGATGCTCGGACGACGGTGAACCGTCGGGAACGGCGGGCAGACCGATGCTCGATGTACTTACTAAAGAGCAGATCACGAACGTGTGCGTTACGGTCACGAGATATTTTGGAGGAACGCTTCTCGGAACGGGCGGACTTGTCCGCGCATACTCGGCGGCAGTTAAGGCCGGTATTGCGAACAGCTGTGTGATCAGCAGAATAAACGGATATAACATACAGATAGGATGCTCGTACAATGATGTCGGCAAGATTCAGTACCTTGCCGCACAAAATGGTTATCACATAACGAATACGGATTACGGTGAGTCGGTTACGGTCACGATGCTGACCGACGATGCCGACAGACTTATCAAAGATATTACGGATGCAACGGCCGGCACGGCGAAGATTTCTGAACCGTCTCCGGTTGTATATGCGATTATCGACGGGAAACCGGAGATGATCATGAATGGTTAACTGATTGTTTAACCGCCGGTTCCGGAAGGAGGTGCAAGGGTATGGAAGAAAAAATGACAATGGATGAAATACTTAAGCTTGTGGAAGAAAAGCAGTACACCCGACTCCGACAGGAACTTGCCGAATGGAATGAAGCCGATATCGCATCGGTTCTTGAAGAACTGCCTCACGAGGAACAGGTCAAGATATTCAGAATACTTCCGAAAGGGATTGCGGCCGATGTGTTCGCATATCTTCCGGTTGAGACCGAGCAGGAAATTATCACGACCCTTACCGATCGGGAAGCGGCCAACATCATTAACAATCTTATGGCCGATGATGCTGCCGACCTTATGGAAGAGATGCCGGCGGGGCTCGTAAAGAAGCTTCTTGCAAATGCCGATCCCGAAGCCAGGCGTGATATCAACCACCTGTTAAGATATCCCGAGGATTCGGCCGGAAGCCTCATGACGGTCGAGTTTGTTGACCTTAAAGAAAATCTTACGGTCACCGAATGTATAGACAGAATCAGAAGAGTAGGTGTCGACAAGGAAACAATAGATACGTGCTATGTGCTTGATCTTGGAAGACATCTTATCGGAACGGTTTCTCTTCGAGACCTTCTTCTCAATCAGCCCGACACTCATGTCGTTGAGTTCATGAACGACAATGTCATATCGGCCAACACAATGACCGACCAGGAAGAGGTCGCAAGGATGTTCCAGAAATACGACCTTACGACGATGCCGGTTGTTGATAACGAAGGTCGTCTTGTCGGTATCATCACCATCGATGACGTTGTCGATATCCTGCAGGAAGAGGTTACGGAAGATATCGAAAAGATGGCAGCTATCTTGCCTACCGACAAGCCTTACATGAAGACGAACACGTTCGAGACATGGAAAAAGCGTATTCCGTGGCTGCTCCTTCTCATGATAAGTGCCACCGTAACGGGCAAAATCATAACGCATTATGAACAGGCACTCGGTGCATATGTGGTTCTTACAAGCTTCATTCCGATGCTCATGGATACAGGCGGTAACGCCGGCGGACAGGCAAGCGTTACGATCATTCGTGGCCTGTCTCTTGATGAGATAGAATGGTCGGATCTGTTTAAGGTCGTATGGAAAGAGATTCGCGTGTCGGTAGTATGCGGACTCACACTTGCTGTTGCGGGCTTTGCGAAGATCATGCTGTTTGATCATGTTTCGATGGTTGTGGCTCTTGTTGTGTGCCTTACGCTTGTAGTCACGGTGTTTTTTGCCAAAATCGTCGGATGTACTCTGCCGATGATCGCACAGAAGATCGGATTTGACCCGGCGGTCATGGCATCGCCATTTATCACGACTATCGTGGACGCACTGTCGCTGCTCATATACTTCCAGTTTGCGACACGAATTCTAGGAATATAGAAGGAATTATGAAATGATCAGTAAAAGAGAAGACATACGTAACATTGCCATCATCGCACATGTCGACCACGGCAAGACAACACTCGTGGATGAGCTGTTAAAACAAAGCGGCGTATTCCGTGAGAATCAGGAAGTTGCCGAGCGAGTGATGGATTCAAACGACATAGAAAGGGAACGCGGAATCACCATCCTGTCGAAGAATACGGCAGTATCTTACAAAAGTGTAAAGATTAACATCGTCGATACACCCGGTCATGCTGATTTTGGCGGAGAGGTTGAACGTGTACTTAAGATGGTTGACGGTGCCGTGCTTGTGGTCGATGCGTTTGAAGGTGTAATGCCTCAGACGAAGTTCGTGCTGAAGAAGGCAATGAGCCTCAAGCTTCCCGTACTTGTGTGCGTCAACAAAGTTGACAGGCCGGAAGCAAGATGCGAAGAGGTTGTTGATGAAGTACTTGAACTGTTCATGGATCTTGATGCGAGTGATGAACAGCTTGACTGTCCGTTTATATATGCTTCGGCCAAGAACGGAATGAGCGGAAGTGCTCCCGACAAGCTTGAGAAGTCGATGATCCCGCTGTTTGATGCGATTGTTGATTATATCCCCGCACCGCAAGGTGATTTTGAAGCAGCCACTCAGGTTCTCATAAGTACGATAGATTACAACGAATATGTCGGCAGGATAGGTGTCGGTAAAGTTGAAAGCGGAACGATTAAAATCAATCAGGAAGTTGCGATCGTAAACCATCATGAACCTGACAAACAGCGCAAGGTTAAAGTATCCGCGCTGTATGAGTACGACGGACTCAATAAGGTTAACGTCAAGGAAGCTACGGTCGGTTCGATCGTTGCCGTGTCGGGCATTGCCGATATTCATATCGGGGATACGATCTGCGATCCGGATAATGCGATTCCGATTCCGTTCCAGAAAATCTCCGAGCCTACGATCTCAATGAATTTCATGGTCAATGATTCGCCGCTTGCCGGTCAGGAAGGTAAGTTCGTAACGAGCCGTCATCTTCGCGACAGGCTGTTCCGTGAACTTAATACAGACGTATCGCTCAGGGTTGAGGAAACGGAGTCTACGGATGCGTTCAAAGTATCGGGAAGAGGAGAACTTCATCTGTCGGTACTTATCGAGAACATGCGTCGTGAAGGATATGAATTCGCAGTCAGCAAGGCAGAGGTATTGTTCCGTGAAGATTCCAAAGGACGTAAGACCGAGCCTATGGAGATCGCATATATTGATGTTCCGGAAAATCTCGCGGGCAACGTTATAGAAAAGCTCGGTTCGAGAAAAGGTGAGCTTCAGAACATGACTCCGATTACGGGAGGCTATCAGAGACTTGAATTCTCGATTCCCGCAAGAGGGCTTATCGGATACCGCGGAGAGTTCCTTACCGATACCAAGGGAGAAGGAATAATCAATACGATTTTTGATGAGTATGCGCCGTACAAAGGTGATATACAGTTCAGAAAGCAGGGCAGTATTATTTCGTTTGAAACGGGTGAGTCGGTAACGTACGGACTGTTTCAGGCACAGGAGAGAGGTGTGCTGTTCATCGGCCCCGGTGAAAAGGTATATGCGGGCATGGTCATCGGACAGACGGGTAAGACCGAGGATGTCGAGATAAATGTATGTAAGAGCAAGCATCTTACCAACACCCGTGCATCGGGCTCGGATGATGCGTTAAGACTTTCGCCTCCGAAAGTATTGTCTCTCGAGCAGGCGCTTGAATTCATAGATACGGACGAGCTTCTTGAGATAACGCCGGAGACTTTGCGAATAAGGAAGAAGATACTTGATCCGACTCTCAGAAAGAGAGCTGCCTTCGCACAGAAGAATAATAAATAAAAATAAAGACATTTTCCGATGTTTTCTGTATAATATCTAGATAGGGAGTTACGCAATGCCGTGATGAAACGGGGAATAAGGAGAAGATATGTTTGAGAATATTTTTGGAAATTATCTTGTCAGGAAGAAGATCATTACCGAAGATGAGTTTTTGAGCATCAAGATGGAGCTTGATAAAACAAGAGTCAAGCTTGGTCTTATAGCTGTTTCCGAGAAGCTTATGACCGAAGAGCAGGCTGAAGAGGTCAACCGAAAGCAGATGCAGCAGGACAGGCGTTTCGGCGATATTGCCGTATCAATGGGTTATCTTACCGAGGAACAGGTAGAGAGGCTCTTGGCACTTCAGGGCAGTCATTACATGAGATTTTGTCAGAGCGCCATTGATAAAGAGATTATGACGCTCGAGCAGATAGAGGGAGCCCTTGATTATTTCAAGAAAGAGAACGGCTTCACTTTTGCGGATATGGAAGCTATCAAGTCAGGCGATGTTGACAGAATACTTCCGCTTTTCCTGCCTGAGATACCCGATGGTCCTTTCGTGGATCTGATGGCCGTGACTTTCCGGTGTATCAATCGTCTTGCATCGGATGACCTGTCATTAAAGCGCGGATATACAACATCCAACTATAGAACCGGTGCCGTTGCGATGCAGGAGATCATTGGAGATTACAATGTACTTACGGCATTCTCGGGTGATGACAAGGGAATACTTGCTATAGCTGAGGCTTTTGCCAAGCAGTTCTTCGATGCGGTGAACGTAAGCGCACTTGATTCGGTCGGAGAGTTCATCAACATCTGCGACGGACTGTTTGTTACAGCAAAGGGTGACGAAGGCATGAATCTTAATCTTATGCCGCCGAGACTTTCCAAGGATCCGCTCGATATAAACGGATCAATGGTTATCGTCATTCCGATATTCATTAACCAGCAGCCGCTTGATTGGATAGTCAGTCTCGGTATGTCAACAAGGGACGAATAACAGTAGTTATAATACATAAACGGAGGAGATGAAAAATGTCGGTTTTTAAAGGAGCTGCCGTAGCGATATGCACACCGTTCTTTGCGAACGGAGATGTTGATTACGATAAGTTCAGGGAACAGATCGAGTACCAGATCGAAAACGGTACGGATGCGATAGTAGTGTGCGGAACAACAGGTGAAGCATCGTGCCTGTCGCATGAGGAGCATCTTGAATGTATCAGGTTTTGTGCAGAGGTTGTTGATCACAGGATTCCGGTTATTGCAGGAACAGGTTCTAACTGTACGGAGACGGCCATCTACTTATCTACTGAGGCTGAGAAGTACGGAGTAGACGCACTTCTTGTCGTTACACCTTATTACAACAAGTCAACACAGAAGGGTCTCATCGAGCATTTCACGATGGTTGCAAACAGTGTAAAGCTTCCGATCATCATGTACAATGTGCCGAGCAGGACGGGATGCAACATCATGCCCCAGACCGCGGCAACACTCGTTGAGACAGTTGAGAATATAGTCGGAATCAAAGAGGCTTCCGGCAACATTTCACAAATAGCTAAGCTTATGAGCCTTTGCGGTGACAAGATAGAGCTGTATTCGGGCAATGACGACCAGATAGTTCCGATTATGGCACTTGGCGGAATCGGAGTTATCTCGGTTCTTTCTAACGTTGCACCGAGGAAGACGCATGATATTTGTCAGGCATTCCTTGATAACGATCCGATGCTTGCGGCAAAGAGACAGCTTGATGCAATACCTCTTTGCAATGCCCTTTTCTGTGAAGTCAATCCGATTCCCGTTAAGAAGGGACTCGAGCTTCAGGGAAGAGACAGGGGTGTACTCCGTCGTCCGCTTTGCGAGATGGAAAGCTCCAATGTCGATATACTTAGGAAGGCAATGGAAGAGTACGGAGTATTGTAATGGTCAGGATGATAATGCACGGCTGTAACGGTCGTATGGGTAAGATGATCGCCGGTATCGTTAAGAATGATCCTGCGATTGAGATAATACAAGGTGTTGACATCAATACGGAATCATCCGACGGTTATCCCGTAGTCGACAGCATAGACAAAGCGGATACAACGGCGGATGTTGTCGTTGATTTCGGACATGCGTCCGCAGTGGATAAAGTCATAGATTGGTGTGTCGCAAACGGTATCCCGCTTGTTGAGTGCACAACCGGACTGTCAGATGATACCCTTTCAAAGATCAAAGATGCCGCAGGTAAAATCGCAATGTTCAAGTCGGCTAACATGTCGCTCGGCATCAACATCATACAGAAAATATTAAAAGAAAATGCAGCCAGACTCGCCGAGGCGGGTTTTGATATCGAGATCGTGGAAAAACATCACAGAACGAAGCTCGATGCTCCTTCGGGAACCGCACTTGCTCTTGCGGATTCGGTAAATGAAGGACTTGTATCGAGGAAGGACTATGTGTTTGACAGATCGGGAAGAAGAATGGTTCGTCCCGATACCGAGATCGGTATAAGCGCTGTTCGCGGTGGAACGATAGTGGGAGACCATGATGTGATCTTCGCCGGACAGGACGAAGTCATAACGTTTTCCCACACGGCATATTCACGTGCCGTATTTGCCAAGGGAGCCGTTGAGGCGGCCAAGTTCGTGGCAGGCAAGCCTGCCGGTGCTTATGATATGGGCGATGTTCTGAATGCGTGATTTTGAGAGGTTAAGATGGAATTTCGCCCGTGTATTGACATACACAACGGTAAAGTTAAACAGATAGTAGGATCTTCACTTCGCGATATAGGAGATATGGCTACGGAGAATTTCGTGGCCGAACAGGATGCCGATTATTACGCCACACTGTACAGGAGCTATAACCTTACAGGTGGGCATGTTATCATATTAAACGGCAGAGACAGCGGTTACTACGAGCAGTCACGCAAACAGGCGCTTAATGCGCTTGCCGCATATCCCGGCGGGCTGATGATCGGCGGAGGTGTTAATGCCGACAATGCGAAGGATTACATAGACGCCGGAGCCAGTCATGTGCTTGTTACGAGCTATGTTTTTTCCGACGGCAGGATCAATATGGACAACCTAAAGCGTCTTGATGATGCGGTAGGTGCGTCGCGTGTTGTACTGGACTTAAGCTGTAAGTTTGTTGGCGGCACTTATTATGTTGTTACCGACAGATGGCAGAATCTGACCGATGAAGCAGTCGATGAGAAATTGTTTGACATGCTTTCACCGTACACCGATGAATTCCTTGTTCATGCGGTCGATTCCGAAGGGCTTGCCGCAGGAATGGACGAGAGGATCATAGGTCTTCTGTCTCGGGTTAATAAGAGTGTCTGTTATGCCGGAGGAATATCCTCAATTGACGATATTTTGCGTCTAAAGACTCTCGGGAACGGACGTGTTAATTTCACGGTCGGATCACGTCTTGATATATTCGGAGGTGACATGAAAATAGAGGAGATCATTGAATGTATACGATAATGATTATCGATGACAACGACACGGAGCTTCTTGTAGCAAAGAAAGCACTTGAGAAGCAGTACAGGATTATCGATATCAACAATCCCAAAGCTGCGCTCCAGAGACTTGCCAAGTCTACGATAATGCCCGACTTTATTCTCCTTGATGTTGCTATGCCGGGTATCAATGGTTTTGATTTTATCATGCGTCTTAAGACGAGTGAGAAGACGAAGAATATACCTGTTCTGTTCTTGTCGGGTGACAAGGAGAACACTACCGAAATGGAAGCCTACAGACTCGGCGGTGTTGATTTTATCCGTAAGCCCGTAATCCCTGACCTGCTCCGTAAGCGTATGGAGCTTCAGGCCAACAATCTCGAATACAAATCCCAGATGAATACATACAATAACCAGCTTCAGCAGGCTGCGAGCATGCAGGCCAGAAATGCGATGAATCTGGAGTATTTCATCATCGGTATCATAACAGACCTTATCTCGCAGAAGGATCCTTATACAGGTAAGCATTGTATTTTCGTTTCGAAATATATGGAGATACTTCTTAAGGAAATGCTTCTGTCGGGAGTTAACTACGGAATAGATCCGAATGATTTTGAGCTCATCCTGTTAAGTTCAAGGCTTCATGACATGGGTAAGATCGGTGTTCCTGACGCAGTTCTTTCCAAGGTCGGCAAGTACACCGACGAAGAGTTCGCCCTCATGAAAGCTCATACGACGATGGCAGCGAACGCTATACAGAAGTATGCGTACCTTCTGCCTAACAACAAGTTCCTGTACTATTCATTCCAGATGGCCAAGTACCACCATGAGAGAGTGGACGGAAACGGATATCCCGACAGGCTGTCCGGCGCCAATATTCCTATTCTTGCAAGAATACTTGCGGTGGCCGATGTTTATGACGGACTTGTTGCCGAGAGAAGCTACAAGAAAGCCAAGACTCATGAAGAGGCATACAACATAATCACGCAGGGAGCGGGTGTTCAGTTTGATCCGCAGGTTGTTGCGGCATTCCAGCGTGTACATATGGATATACGTGAGGCAGGAGCGGCAATCGAAGCACAGATCAGACAGAACAACGCAATGTCTAAGCAGGTCATGAACGCTCAGAACAGTCCTCAGGTACCGGTAAGACCCAGATAAGCACAAAAAAAAGGAACCGATTGTCGGTTCCTTTTATATAATCTCTAGTTCTGTTACTCTTTCAGCGCATAACTTATATACTTAAGAAAGGCACATTCTTTGAAGATTATAACTTTGTTACGTTAGTTGCCTGAGGGCCTTTTTCTCCGTTAACTACATCAAACTCAACTGAAGCGCCTTCGTCAAGAGACTTGAAGCCTTCCATGTTAAGTCCGGAGTAGTGTACGAATACATCATTTCCCTGCTCGTCGCAAATGAATCCGTAACCTTTCTGGTTGTTAAACCATTTAACTGTACCTTTCATTACCGATACCTCCGAAAAAATTATACAAACGGTATGAAGTACTCTTAATCTTCATACAAGTGAAATACTAGCACATAGAAGAATAATTGTAAATAAAAAAGTTTGAAAAATCGCGTATATAATAGTAAACTTAAGAAGATGTTGCATAAGTGAGGAATGATATGAAAAAAGTACTTAATTACATTTTTATCGACGGTCTTTCGGGAATGGCTCTCGGTCTGTTCGCAACTCTTATTATCGGAACGATAATTAAGCAGATCGGATCATACATACCGGGATTTGTCGGAACATACCTTGTTGTGATCGGGCAGATCGCAAGCAGTGTAACGGGTGCCGGAATAGGATGCGGTGTAGCCGTTAAGTTCAAAGAGAAACCGCTTGTCATCTTCTCGGCAGCTGTGTGCGGAATGATAGGTGCGTTTGCCGCAAATATTATCACAGGCAGCGTTCTTGCTGAAGGTGTGATCAATTACAAAGGACCCGGTGAACCTCTCGGTGCGTATATCGCCGCACTTGTCGGGATTACCGTCGGACGTCTTGTCGCGGGCAAGACCAAGCTTGATATTCTTGTAACTCCATCTGTTACGATTTTGTCCGGAGCGTTTGCCGGAATTCTTTTGGGACCTCCGATATCGGGATTCATGACATGGCTCGGAGGAATAGTAAACTGGAGCACCCAGAGACAGCCTTTTATCATGGGAATTCTTGTATCGGTAATCATGGGAATGGTGTTGACACTTCCCATAAGTTCCGCAGCACTCGGACTCATCCTGAATTTGTCCGGACTTGCTGCCGGTGCAGCTACCGTCGGATGCTGTGCAAATATGATTGGATTTGCGGTTTCCTCATTTCGTGAGAACGGATGGGGAGGACTGTTCGCACAGGGATTGGGAACAAGTATGTTACAGGTTCCCAACATAATGAAGAAGCCCGTCATTTGGCTTCCGGCAATTATTTCCTCAGCCATACTCGGCCCCGTGGGAACGATAATGTTTGGTATGACTAACAATGCGACCGGATCCGGAATGGGAACGAGCGGACTCGTCGGACAGCTTATGACGTATCAGGATATGATACAGACACAGAGTCCCGTTTCAGTCATCATAAGGATCCTGCTGCTTCATTTTATTCTTCCGGCCGTGATATCACTCGGAATTTCCGAGATGATGAGAAAACGCGGTTGGATCAAGACCGGAGATATGAAACTTGATCTGGAATAAGTCAAAAGAAAAGAAAATCAAAAGAGCGGATACGAAGAAGCAGTCTACCGGTTTTACGATGCTTCTGATACCCAATTCGTCGGATTCCGCAAGGACATACGAGATTACCTATGACAGGCTTCTTCAGCTTTTTACGGGCGCTCTTGCGACCGCTATAATAGTCATAGGTCTTCTGTGTTCGATGATGGTATATAATCGTAAGCTTCGCAATTCCCTTGAGGATGCCGAGAGTTCCATCGCGCAGCTTAACAAGACAAATACCATGCTTGAGAATACCGTATCATCTCTTAACCGACAGATCGACGAGGACAAGAAAGCTTTTTCCAAGATCGAAGATACTATCTCAAGGAGAGAGGAAGAGGAGGCTGCCAGCGCAGAAGAGGCTGCCATTCCGAATTCCATTCCGGTTAAGAATGCCACCGCAATTCTTGTCGAGGATCCTTACAAGGATTCGGAAGGCGGAGAGACACCGGGAATCGTATTTTCAACGACAAACGGAGCACTCGTTGTTGCAGCCGCAGAGGGCGTCGTAACTCATGTGGATTCGGATGATGACAATCCGTTCTACACTCGCGGCGTAGTTATAGATCATCAGAACGGTTACGTGACGTATTACAGAATGAACGGAGACGTTTCGGCAAACGAAGGTTCAACCGTCAAGAAGAACGATGTACTCGGTATTCTTACGGAAGACGGATTTGTTGCTTTTGAGATAAAAAAGGACGGTTCATATGTGGATCCGAGAACGATCCTGAAAGACAATTGAGCTGCTTATTCGGAGGTGTTAAATGTTTTTCAAAGATGATAACAAGGTTAAAGTTAATCAGACATCCATTTCGACTTTCGTCGGAGCTGATACTAAGATCGAAGGCACTCTTATCACACGCTCATCCGTAAGGATTGACGGAGCGGTTGTCGGCGGCGTTGTTGCGGATGGTACTGTAGTGCTGTCGCAGAGCGGACAAATAGACGGTAATATTATTGCCGAGAACATCGTCGTAGCAGGTGTTGTTGACGGTAACATCACGATCAAGGACAAGACGAATATCGAACCTACCGGCGAAGTATACGGTGACATCAACACTTCAAAGATACTGATCGATGAGCAGTCGGTATTCCAGGGCAAGTGTAACATGAATATAGACAGGAGCAAGTCCAAGAAGAGCAAGCTTAAGCTTCGTGAGAACACTGCCGTAAAATCACCTGCTCCCGCAGAAAAGAACGAGAAGAGTGATAAGCCCGACAAGACCGAAAAAGTTGATAAGACTGAGAAGACAGAAAAGAAGACTGCGACCGAGGACAAAAAAGCCGAGGATACTTCTAAAAAAGACGATAAGGCATTGAAGGTGGAAACGCTGGAATAAATAATGGCTAAAACGAAACAGGACGAACAGAAGAATGAAGAGCTTCTGAAGAAGATAGAGGAGCTGACCGAAGCCAACAGATCCAAGAACGCGTTTATTGCAAATATCTCACATGAGATAAGAACGCCGATGAATGCGATTGTGGGATTTGCCGAGCTTTTGTTACAGCTGGGCGCGTCCGATGAGGTTACGGAATACGCAGGAGAGATTAAGAGTGCAAGTAATAACCTGCTTGCAATCATCAATGATCTTCTCGACATTTCCAAAATCGAGTCCGGGAGGATGGAGCTCGTTCCGGTTCCGTATTTTCTTCATTACCTGTTTACGGATATAGAATCCGTGATGTCTATTCCGACCAAGAAAAAGGGTATTCATTTTCATGTCAAAGCCAATCCCGAACTGCCCAGCCAGCTGTACGGAGACATTGTCAGGATTAGACAGATATTAACCAACATATGCAACAACGCGGTCAAGTTCACGAACGAAGGATTCGTTGAGCTTACCGCAACATATACGGAGGGAGACGATCCCGACACGATCAATTTATGGTTTGAGATAAAGGATACCGGTATAGGTATCAGACAGGACGATCTGGAACTGATCTTCGACAAGTTCCGTCAGGTTGATATGCGACATAACAGAAATGTTGAGGGAAGCGGATTGGGACTGTCCATATGTAAACAGCTGATCGCGCTTATGAACGGCACGATAGATGTGTCGAGTACATACGGTAAGGGAACGACTTTCATGGTATGTATCCCTCAGAAGGTTCTCGACCGCAAGAAGCTTTCCAACTATCTCGTTGTTCACAAGCACGAGGAAAAGAAGAAGTCTGTTATCTACGCACCGTCCGCAAGAGTACTTGTTGTTGATGATAATCCCGTAAATATCAAGATACTTCGCGGACTCCTTCTGCATTACGAGATAGACGCCGATACGGCACTTTCCGGAGAAGAATCCGTTGAGAAGGTTCGGAACAATACATACGATCTTGTTCTCATGGATCATATGATGCCGGGTATGAACGGCGAGGAGGCACTTAAGGAGATAAGAGCGCTTCCGGATGAGGAGAAGTCCAAGGTTCCCGTCATAGCAGTTACGGCAAATGCGATAAGGGGTATGCGGGACGAATATCTTCGCAAAGGTTTCACCGACTACCTGAGCAAACCGGTCGAGACTCCGAAAATAGAACAGATACTTAAAAATCACCTGCCGTCGCATCTGTTTGTTGCCATTGACGAGGAAGAGACAACACCCGACGAAGAGTTTGAACTTGAGATAGAGGGTATAGATGTTGATGCGGGACTGGTCAAGTGCGACGGTAACGCAAGCGATTACACGGACATTCTCGGGATATTTACCGAGTACGGTCCCGAGAAAGCCTCTGAGATAGAAGGCTTCGCGAAAAATCACGACTATCAGAATTATGTGATCGCGGTTCATTCGCTGAAAAGTGTTGCAGCCAATATAGGTGCGCACCAGCTGTTCACGATGGCCAAGATACATGAATTCGCAGGAAAGAGTAACAATACCGGTTTCATAGATATGAATCATGACAAGCTTGTTACGCTGTATCGCAGTATAATAAGCAATATAGAGACAGCTCTTGCGGGACTGTCTGAGAAAGGGAATGCAGATGAATGATCTGCGGGCAATAATAATTGATGATAATAAGGACAGACGCGAGAAGGTAAGCTCGATTCTGCCCGATTATATTGCGAGTGTCGGCGTAGGATTCGGAGAAGGCGCACTCGATTACTTAAAGCGCGACGGTGAAGGCGTGCTTCCCGATGTTGTTATTATGTACGGTGACGATCCTAAAAGCTACGGGCTGTACATCTATGACTGGATGCTTAACAAATCGGGCGATGCCGGGATAGCGGCGATACCCGTGATTGTGCTTACCGAAGATGAATTCTCAGACAGAAGCCTCGAATTCCTCGAGCTTGGGGATGTGGTGTTCTACGAAGGTGAGATAGATGAAAGCAATCTGTTTTCAGTTATCAATGAGGCTATTGAGTATGCTGAATTCATGCCCGATCCCGTTGAACCGGTTTACGAGGAGAACAAGAGCATAGACAGGCTCATGGGTCAAAGCGTCAAAGCTCCCGAGGAGGGAGGAAGACATCGTGCCGTTGTGCTCGACATGGAGACGCGCCTTGATAATCTTGAAGCAGCTTTGGCAAGAGGGAAAAAACGTGCCAACGATATCAGGACACTTCTTGATTCTGCATCAGCCGTAAAAGGAGCAAAAGAAAATAAGAACAAGCCGTCCGTTTCCGGGAGCGAAAATAATAACACAGGAACGACATCGTTTCTTGATAAAGCCAAGAAGAACAAAAACATTATTAAGCAGGCGGCTCATGATGACGGTGCGGCTGTAGATTCTATCGAAAAGCTTCAGAAGAAGGCGATGACCAATCCGTACGGAGCACTCAATGCGCAGGGAACACTGAAGTATCACGAGGCTGCAAGACAGCAAAGATATCAGGAAGATACAAGAAGAAATGTTGTACATGGTTCCTCGAACGGTAAGCCGACTGTAGTGATCGTTGATACCGATGTCAAGACAAGGAAGCTATGTTCGCTTTTCCTAACACAAAAGTACAACGTTATATCACTTGATTCGGGTATTAAGACTATAGATTTCTTTGTTAAGAACCGCGCGGATCTGCTCATTATCAATCCGATACTTGCCGGAATGAGCGGTGTCGATACGGTCAGGTCGGTTCATATGCAGCCGGGCGGAGCTTATGTTCCGGTAATGTATCTTGTGGGCGATGATTACACCGAGGCCCGGACGAGACTTCTTGGTCCGAACGTCGTCGGTATTCTTAACAAGCCGATTAAACAGGGATTGATTTCGCAGTCAGTGGAAGGATTTTTTGATAGCAGGGGGCAGGGGATATGAAAAAAAGAATATTAATAGTCGATGATGACATCATGACGCTCAAGATACTCAAGAAGTACCTTGATGAAAAATACGATGTGGTGACCGAGAATGCAGGTTACAGGTTTATCGAGAAGATGGGCTCTTATGATGCGGATCTGATTTTGCTTGATATCGAGATGCCTGTTGTAAACGGTCTTGAGGCCTTTGACAGAGTAATCAACAATCCGGCATTAAAAGATACACCGGTTGTGTTCCTGTCCGGAGTGTCCAATCCCAATCTTGTCCGTGAACTGATGAGCAAGGGTGCAGCGGGCTATCTTGTAAAGACTATACCGAAGAGCGAGCTGCTTTCGAGAATAGAGAAGATATTCAATGAGGCGGGAAAGCGTGAGGACATTCCCGAAGTATTGATACTTGATAACGATATTAACAATCTCAAGACGATGCGTGACAGCCTTACTGCAGAAGGATACAAAGTCAAAGGAGTAAGAACATCGGTTGAGGCCGTTGACTATATCAGGGATCATCATCCGAATCTGTTCATAATCGGTCACGATTCTTCGGGTGTGGATCCGCAGGCTGTTTATGATTCCATCGCAGAACTTATAAGGAATGAGAGGGTCATATCGCTTGTCATGGAAGAGAACTTCTTCACGTCGGAACTTATTGACCGCGTGAAAGAGGCACTCAGTACACAATAGGAACATACCGGACAACGAATCAGCAAACAAATCAGGGGATAAAGAGTGGGAGAAGAGCAGTATACGAATCGGGAGATGAGACCGCCGGTAAAGAAGCGCAGGCGCAAGAATACGAGCGCTCTGCTTTTGTTTTGTTTTTCAAGCTTCGTGGTGGGGCTTGTAGTCGGCATGGTCATCATTCATAACGTCAGCTCCAGACAGATTGCGGAGGTCAAGCAGGAACTTGCAACCGTGATAGAGGAGCAGAGTCATGTCAACGTTACAAATGTATATGTACCCGAACGAAAAATCACCGAGGGTCAGGTTGCCCTTAACTCGTACAATACCGAAAACTTCAAGATTGATAACGGGTTCATGGCATATTTTGATGAGAACGGTGAGAAAATCAGTCATCTCGGGTGCGACCTTTCCTACCACAACAAGAGTGTCAATTTTGACGAACTTGCTGCCTCGGGCTGCGAGTTCGTGATGCTTCGCTGCGGCTTTCGAGGATATTCCGAAGGAGGTCTTATGCGGGATGAGAAGTTTTCGCAGTACGCAAGCGAGGCTAACAGGGTCGGCCTTGCTCTTGGTGTATATTTTTTCACTCAGGCGCTTACTGTTGAAGAAGCGGAAGAAGAGGCGGAATACGTTCTCGATATCATAGAAGATTACGACATTTCTTATCCGGTTGCGTTTGATACCGAATACATCGATGATGAGAGCGCAAGGACGAACAAGACTGAGGTTTCTGATGAACTGCGAAGCGAGATATGTAAGGCGTTCTGCGAGAAGATTAAGGAGAAGGGGTATTATCCGATGATATATGCGTCGGAGAACTGGTTTAGAAGATCGCTTCTTGTGGAATCGCTTAGGGAGTATGATTTCTGGGCTCCGCAGTATCTGGATGAGAATGATTTTCTCTATGATTTTACGATATGGCAATACACGGACAGGGGTAACATACTCGGCGTCAAGGGCGATGTGGATCTTGACATCTCGATGGTCGATTACGCGTCGTTTGTGCCGGGACTGCGCGAGGCGTATCTGACCGGAGGCAAGGTTGAGACCGTTCCTTCGGACGGGGCGATTTCGATTGATACTGAGCCGGAACAGGGAGAAACAAACGATACCAACGATGAATAGTCGGTGTTGTAAAATTATGTAAACTATACTATAATATATCGATAGGGTAACAGGGGAAGGTTATGGCTATTATTCGTAAAAAAGTCCGTATCGGTGACCTGATGATCAATGAAGGTCTGATCACGGCGGCGCAACTCGAGACGGCTCTTAAGGAGCAGAAGATAAGGGGTACCAAGCTGGGCGAGACGTTGATCGCGCTCGGTTACGTGTCGATGGATGATTTTTCCAATATTCTGTCGACGCAGCTCGGAATTGATACGGTAGATCTTCGACAGGAAGGTCTTGACGATAATGCCGTCAAGCTCGTCTCTGAGGATCTGATGAAGAAAAATCAGCTGATCCCGTTTGGTTTCGACGAGAAAAATCCCAATGTGCTGAAGGTCGCGATGGCAGATCCCATGAACATCATGGCGATCGACGATGTCACGATCATGACCAATATGGAAGTCATTCCATTCTTCTGTCCGAGTGCACAGATTTCGCTTCAGCTTGACAGAAGATACGGTAAGGAGCAGGCAAGGGCGGCGGCAGCGCAGTTCCAGGAAGAGCATGCTGCTGAGATCGCTTTTGATACATCGACTTCCGACATAGAATTTGAGAACATAGAAGATGCGCCTATCGTTAAGCTCGTTAAGACGATGCTTGAGACTGCTGTCCGCCAGGGCGCGTCCGATATACATATTGAGGCGCTTGACCGGGAGGTCAGGGTACGCTTTAGGATCGACGGTGTGCTCGTCGAGAACATGGATTATGACAAATCACTTCTTCCGGCACTTGTTGCCAGAATCAAAATAATCTCCAACCTTGATATTTCCGAAAAGAGAAAACCGCAGGACGGACGTCTTACGGTCGTTGTCGACAACAAGGAATACGATGTCCGTGTGTCGATACTTCCGACTGTGTTCGGTGAGAAGGTCGTTATGCGACTCACTTCAAAAGACGGCCTGACACGAGACAAGAAGTATCTCGGACTTAATGACAGAGAGCTTCCGAGATTTGACGCGATCATGTCCAATCCTCACGGTATCATCCTCGTAACGGGGCCTACGGGTTCGGGTAAATCGACAACGTGTTATACGGTTTTGTCGGAGCTTAATTCGGATGAGGTTAACATAATTACTGTAGAAGATCCCGTCGAGGCAAATGTAAACGGCATCAATCAGGTGCAGGTCAACGTTAAGGCTGATCTGACATTTGCGACGGCGCTCCGTTCGATCCTTCGTCAGGATCCGGACATTATCATGATCGGTGAGATAAGAGATACCGAGACTGCAGAGATCGCAGTTAAGGCGTCGATCACAGGTCACCTTGTTATTTCAACGCTTCATACGAATTCGACGGCAAGCTCTATCACGAGACTTCTTGATATGGGTATAGAGCCGTATCTTATCGGAGATTCGGTAGTCGGTATCATCGCACAGAGACTCGTTCGAAGACTGTGCCCGAAGTGCCGGAGACAGAAGCAGGCTGATTCGGAGGAAAAGAGAGCGTTAAGGGTTCCTGAGGATCAGGAATGCATTATATACGAACCCGTCGGATGCCGTGAGTGCTCGAAGGGTTACAAGGGACGAATAGGTGTATACGAGATCATGCCGATCTCACACAAGATAGCCGGCATGATATCAAGAGGCGCCAATGCAGATGAGATCGAGGCTCAGGCCGTTGCGGAAGGAATGACGACACTCCGCCGCGGAGCCGCCGAGTATGTGCTTCAGGGTATCACGACAATAAGCGAGATGCGTAAGGTCGCATATGAGGACGAAGGATAAAAGAAAGCATCGTTTGACAGCGTCTTTTTGCCTTATACGTTCGAGTCTATGATGACATCAATTTTGGAGTGGGGAATATGGAACTACAGAGCGCAGCATCAACAGTTACAATTGAGCAGATACTAACGGTTGCAAATCAAGCGGGGGCAAGTGATGTGCATATCACGGTCGGCATACCGCCAAAGATGAGAGTGTCGGGACATTTGTCGGAGATGAATTTCCCGCGTCTTATGCCGGATGATACACACAGGCTTCTGTACGGTATCATGAATGAGAAGCAGACCAAGGCATTCGACGAAAAGGGCGAGTGGGACTTCTCGTATTCGATTTCCCAGCTCGGACGATACCGTGTCAATGCTTTCAGACAGCGCGGCACGTGCGCTATGGTATTCCGTCTTGTCGGCAACAAGATTCCGCGCCCGGAAGAACTCGGTGTTCCGGCGTCTGTTGTTGAACTGTTTGACAAAAAGCGAGGTCTTGTGCTTGTAACAGGTCCTACCGGCTCCGGTAAATCAACAACTTTGGCATCGATAATCGGCAAGATCAACAGAGAACTTGATGCTCATATTATCACGCTTGAAGACCCCATAGAGTATCTTCACCGCCATGACAAATCGATCGTGAATCAGCGTGAGGTTGGAATTGATACGGATGATTATTCTATCGCTCTTCGTTCCGCACTCCGTGAGGATCCGGACGTTATTCTTGTCGGAGAGATGCGTGACCTTGAGACGATAAGTACAGCCATAACCGCAGCCGAGACCGGACACCTGGTATTCTCGACGCTTCACACGATCGGGGCTGCATCAACGGTTGACCGTATTATAGATGTATTTCCGCCGCATCAGCAGCAACAGATAAGAACACAGCTCGCAAATGTGCTTGAGGCAGTTGTGTCCCAGCAGCTAATCCCGAGAGTTGGCGGAGGTCGATGTGCTGCATTCGAGGTTATGCATGCGAATTCCGCGATAAGAAACCTTATCCGTGAGAATAAAAGTCATCAGATTACATCAACGATTCAGACCAACCGCAAAGTTGGAATGATGACAATGGATGACGCGATAATGGATTTGTATATGCGCGGAGAGATCGACAGGGAAGATGCGCTGCTGTTTGCGCAGGACAAGACGACAATGTCGAATAGGATATGAGCGATAACTTATGAAGCGGACGGGATCCGGAAGACGTACACTGCAAGCATGCTTGCAAGTGGACGTATTACGGAGACTGTGAGTTGCGTAAGCAACGGACATGAGCATGTAGCAAAGCGAAATGCGAATGCTCCGCTTCATAAACAGTATAGTATTATGGAAAGGGCGAAATCACATGCCGGGATATGTTTACAGGGCAATGGGTCCTGACGGAAAAGAGAAAAAGGGAAACGTGACGGCCACGAATGTCGATCAGGCAATGAGCAAGCTCAAGTCTGACGGCATGATTGTGTTGAAGATCGAGCCGGAAACTGCCCTTAATAAGGAGATAACATTTGGTGCCCCCAGGGTCAAGGCAAGAGATTATGCCGTATTCTGCCGCCAGTTCGTTGCGATATTAAAAGCCGGTGTAAGCGTTATCAATGCTCTGCAGATGATGAGCGAGCAGACCGAGAATAAGGCACTTAAGTCCGCCACGATATGTCTTGTTGATGATCTTGGAAAAGGCGAGACGTTATCATCAGCCATGAAGAAACAGAAGGTATTTCCTTCGATATTCGTAAACCTTGTGTCGGCCGGTGAGGCAACCGGCTCACTTGAGACTGCATTTGAGAGAATGGCGCTGCAGTTTGAGAAAGAAGCGAAGCTAAAAGCAATAATCAAGAAGGCTACGATATATCCCATCATAGTCCTTTGCGTGGCTATAGGTGTTATATTTGCAATGATGACATTTGTTATCCCCAACTTCATGGGAATGTTTGAGGATATGGACGTCGAGATGCCGGCTATGACAAAAGCGGTTATCGCCATGTCTGATTTCTTTGTTGCATACTGGTGGCTTATCGCCCTGATAGTCGTCGCGCTTGTGGTTGGCATTAAGCTGTATAGTCAGACCGTCAGCGGGCGGGTGCTCTTTGGAACTATTAAGCTTAATCTCCCGGGAATGGGACAGTTGCAGACGAAGACCAACTGTGCGACTTTTGCCAGAACTCTGTCAACGCTTCTTCGTGCGGGTGTTCCGATGCTCGAATCGCTTGAAATAACAGGGAATTCAATGGATGCCAACATCCTGTTCCAGCGCGCCGTATACCAGGCAAGAGATCAGGTTGGAAACGGTGTGTCTCTCTCAAAACCGGTTAAGATGTGCGGCCTGTTCCCGCCGATGGTAGTTCATATGGTATCTATCGGTGAAGAGACGGGTGAACTTGAGGATATGCTTGAGAATATAGCTGAATACTACGAGGAAGAAGTTGCCGAGGCAACGGAGCAGATGATGGCTGTCATGGAACCGCTTATCATAGTTGTTCTGGCAGTGATTGTAGGTGTAATAATTATGGCTATACTTCAGCCGATGCTGACGTTGTACGACAGTATTGGAAATATGTAATATGCAGAAAGGAGGGACCCACGAAGTGGGAGGATTCCTTACTGCACGGCGACATCGACGAAGTCGATGTTGTATATGAAAATGAACCATTTACGCAATAAAATGCGTCATAAATTATAGAGTATGTGATAAAATATGATATATGTCGGGATATAGAGCAGATATCCCGTATATATAAATTCTATTAATTCTTATGAAAAGGAGAAAGAGTATGAATAAGAATGATAAGAAAATGAATAACAAAGGTTTCTCGCTTGTCGAGCTGATCATCGTTATTGCCATTATGGCAGTACTTGTCGGTGTACTTGCACCTACACTTTACAAGTACGTAAACAAATCAAAAGAGTCTACTGATATCACTAACCTTGACACATGTGTAAGTGTTGTCATGGCATACTATGCAGAAGAAGGTATTCCGAGCGGTGGTGTTAAGATCACCGGCGCATCAGGAAGCAATTTTACTGCAGCACCCAATGATGCTCTTGTAGATGCTAAAGCCGATAAGACTCCCGTTAAGGGTCCTTGGACGATAACAGCAGAGATAAAAGCAGACGGTTCAATTAAATATACAGCTTCAGGCGGTAAGTACTACGAAGTAAACGGAGACGGAAATGCCTTCGTTCAGAAATCCGGTGCCGGCGGAGCTACACCCACACCTACTCCTTAAACGGCATTGTTAATAAGCAAAATGACAGACACTTGTTTTGTTTATCACATTTGCCTTTGTATTGTTTTCGGTCTTTTAATTGGCAGTTTCCTAAATGTCTGCATCTACAGGATACCGAAACATGAAAACATTACCACAACACGTTCCCACTGCATGGCTTGTGGGAACGTGATCAAGTGGTACGACCTCGTTCCGGTTATAAGCTTCCTACTGCTCAGGGGCAAGTGCAGGAACTGCGGAGCCAAGCTCTCATTACAGTATCCGATAATCGAATTGATCAACGGATCGGCGTATTGTCTGGTTTTCTTCGTAATGGGTCTAAATTATAAAAGTGTGCTGATAATGTTTCTTGTATCGGCGCTTATAGTGATAGCTGTAATAGACTGGCGGACTTACGAGATCCCGTTCGGTCTTAATGTGTTTATTGCACTGCTTGGCATCGCAGATATTGCTTACAAAGCTGTAAATCGCGATTTTACGGGCATTATTGATAATCTTATCGGGGCGATAAGTGTAAGCGGATTCCTCCTTATCCTATTCATTGCCACAAAAGGAAGAGGCATCGGAGGCGGAGACATCAAGCTTATGGCCGCGGCAGGATTACTGATCGGATGGAAGAATATCATTCTGGCGTTTGTGATCGGATGCGTGCTTGGATCCGTAATACATCTCATCCGAATGAAGGTTTCAGGGCAGGATCACGTACTTGCATTCGGGCCGTATCTGGCGGCGGGTATAATGATTGCAAGCTTGTGGGGCGAGAGGATTATAGAAGCGTACCTCTCGATATTAGCATAAAGTTTCAGAACAAACGATTTGTTCATAATGTCACCCGGATGGGTGACCAGTAATAAGGGGGAACAGGAGAGACTCATATGGCGGGTAAAGTTCTGTCCATCTCACTGGGGAGTGAGATAGTAAAAGTCTGCGAGGTTGCTCTTGCAGGCAAGAAAAAGGTTCAAATCTACAACGCGATAGACCTCATAATTCCTGAGGGTCTATGCGATGACGGTGTAATTCTTGATGTGGAGGCTCTTGCAAAAGCGATCAAGCAGGGTCTTGAAGGCGAAGGTTTTTCTTCGAAGAAGATCGTATTTACCGTCACTTCAAAACGTATTGCCAATAAAGAGGCAATTATTCCCTATTGCAAAGAAAATCGAATCAAAGATATCGTTCAGATAAATGCGTCTGAGTATTTCCCCATTAATAATCTCGATGAGTATACGTTCAATTACTCGATAATGGAGACTGTTCAGACAGAGAGTGTCAAAAACTACAGATTATCTGTGACTGCTACTCCGAATGAACTTATTGAGCAGTATTATGCACTGGCCAAGGCCATGGGAATGAGCGTGGAGTCGGTCGATTTTGCGGGTAACTCCATACTGCAGCTCTTAAAGCTTCAGACTGCGGGCGAAGGTGTTGATGCAGTGCTTCAGGTCAGCGCAGAGAACACCGTTGTCAATATCATGAACGGATCGACGATGGTAATGCAACGTAGCGTACCATACGGAAGACTGTCCATCGCAGATGCCGTCAAGACATCAAGGGATGTTACGGATGAAGAGGCTGATATGGCGCTTATCGAGGAAGATCTCGGCAGCCTCGTATCACAGTACCCCGATGTAGCAGACACTGTAAGATCACTTCTTTCCAGTGTCGGAAGAATACTGGAATTCTACCGTGCAAGAAATGCGGAGCATCCGATTGAACGCGTGTTCATGATCGGCGATGTTTCATCTATAAACGGTCTTCCGGAACTGATCAACAATGAAATGGATTATGAGGTTGAGATTGTTGATTCGCTTCGAGGCGTTGAGATTAAAAACCGTAAAGTTCTGTCTGATGAAATAGTTGCAAATTATCTTGCCAATATCGGTGCGGTTCTTGCTCCGATGGGACTTACCGCTGCAACGGATAAGAAGGGCGCTGATAAAGCAAAAGGTGACAAACTTCCGTGGTGGATACTTATATTTGCTGCGATAGTTGCTGCGGGAATGTGCGGCGGTATTTTGTTCATGTACTTTACGACAAAGGAAGAAAACGACAGCATTAAGGCGCAGATTGCTGCGTTGGGCGACGTGGAGACAGTCAAATCGCAGTATGAACTTGCACAGGCAGATCTTGATATTATGAACAAGTGGTATGACAGTACAAAGGGTGCCAACGAATCACTGGCGCAACTTGTATCAGATCTTGAAAAATCGCAACCGGCAGCCGTTGCGATAACCAAGCTGGATTCGGACGGCGGAGATGTGACGATCGACGGGGTTTCATTCGGTAAGCCCGCAGTTGCCGAGTTCATAATACAGCTCAAAAAACTGCCGTATGTTAAAGATGTTAAAACGGAGTATATCCATGAAGGGATTGAGGAGTATTCCGCAAAGGACACATTCAATATCAAGCTGACTCTTGAGTATGATGATCCGTACAAGAATTCCGAAGACCCTGCCGGTGAATCGGAAACGGCTAGTGATACACAGGAACCGGAAGTGGTCAGTGTAGAGGAAGTAACGGATGCGGAACCTGAATCCATGACGAATGATGGGGATCAAACAGAAGGGTCGGAAGATGCATCAGAGGAAGGGGGTGAAGAGTAATGTCTGATAGAGATAAAAGATTACTCGTATACCTCGGAGCTTTGATAATACTTGCTGCTGCTTATATTTTTGTCGGAAGACCGTATCTTGATAAGATGGATCGACTTTCGGATGAAAACACAACTCTAAGAACGGAACTCTCACAAAAAAGAGAGGCGTTTGATAAACAGGGGGAGTATAAGGAAGGAATCGAAACAGCCAGAACACAAATGCAGGATATAATCGCCAAGTTTCCCGAGGATAATTCCGATGAGAAGTCGATTATGTTCGCCTCGCATGCAGAAAGTGAAATTCCCATCTGGTTCTCACAGATGAAGTTCGCGGAAGAAACAAAGACTCTCGTGAACGGTGAAGAAATTCAGAGTGCCTCGGATGTTGAACAAGAACAGTTGGAAGCAAACGTTGCAGCGGCAGAGGGAGAAGAAACTCCAAGTGAATCATCTTCGAATGGTTCGGCAGATGGCGAGGCGGAATCATCAACAAGTGCTGTAGGAGATCTTATCGGCAGAGATACAGAGCTCGGCCTGACTTTTGAGGTCGAGTATGATAATTTCAAAAAGTTCTTGGCGTATATAAGAGATTATGAAGACAGGATAGTTATTAAAGATATTGATGTTACATACAGCTCATACAGTAATCTTGTGACCGGTACAGTTACGTTATCTCAATATGCGATACTTGGAGATGACAGGGTTCTTCCTGATGTGGTCACAAATGTTGAAAGCTTGGGAACAGACAACATATTCACAAACACGGATAAGGGTGGTTCGATACTTGACCTTCTGTCAGATATGTACACCGAGTTCCTGAATAAACTTATGGGTGGAATATCCGCGCAGGATCTTGAAAAATACGGAGAAGATTACTTTATCAAAGCGAATGCCGTAACGGATAATACGAGCGGAATCACAGCCGGTAAAGCAGATGATCCGGAAGGACAGAGTTATATCACATCCGATACAAATGATATTCAAAGGGTAGAATTCAGGCTTTCGGGAGAGTCCGGCAATTATACCGTCAAGTATACGGTAGGGGACAATGAATACGAAGATTCCGCCACAAGAGATGCAGATGGAAAGATTTATCTTCATGTTATCTCATCGGAGCGAAGTGGAGACGATGACAGGGTGTCGATCGATATGCACGTAATAAACACATCGGATATTCCGCTTGTTATCAATGTGGATGGAGACGACAAAGAAAGACCGCGATTTAAGATTTCTGAAAAGGACGGAAAGATTACGGTTAATGGTTAATGATTATTCCCCAAAAGAGAATACAAACCGGGGCTTCAGTCTTGTTGAGCTGATCATCTGCGTAGCTATACTTGCTATCGCGATCATTCCTTTATACAGATCGATGGCTCTGTCGGCAAGAACAAACGCAAAGGCACAGTCGCTGCAAAATGCGACGAGCCTTGCCGAATCCGTGATGGAGGAGATTAAGTCGACATCCGTGTCTGATCTTAAGATAAAATACAACGGGGTTGATGCCGACGATAATCCGAACGATATTTCACTTGGAAAGAATGAATCCGCTTTCTTTGGCGGGGAGACTCCTGTACCCGCCTCGGAACAGGCAACAATGGCATCAGCAGCAGCGCTTGGAGTAAACGCAATGCTTACGGGGGTGGACGGAACTCCGAAGGCTCCGTTCTATGTACTGTATCTTCCTCAAATGTGGTCGACACAGGAACGTGAGAAATTTGATGTGGTTGCGACGCTCAGGTCGTCAACATACATGAAGGAGGGTGCATCCAAGGCAAAAGCTACGGATGCTTCCGATGCAAATATTAAAAAGCTTCCGAAAATTGAGGAAATAGATACTTTAAGCCAGGCCGTGATTTCGTCAAAGGAATTCGCAAGATACGATAAAGCTGCCCTTGATTATTTCATTGAAAATGTCGATGATCATGACGTTACTCCGGTGGAAAATATCAAGATCGCAAGAAAAGAGATAATAATTGACAAGGAGAATCTCTATGACGATCAGGTGAGAGTAAACTGCAGGGTAGAATACTATCCAAAGACTCCGTATTCCGGTCCTTCCCCGTATTCACGAGACCTCTTTTCGGGCACATTCAGTGCTCCGGAAAATGAGGATGGAAGCAGTGAGATACTTCCTTTTGCAAGCAATATTTATCTGTTTTATTCGAAAACTCAGCCAAGTGAGATCATAACCGTTAATGATAAATCCACAAGAGGTACTCATAAAGTATTTCTCATCATGCAATCCGGAACCGTGATTGACGGTACGACGGTCAACATCACCGACAGTGGCGACTCGGGAGTCATATCGCTTAATCAAAACAGCGACCTTGATGAGAACGGAAATATAGTAAGCGGAAACTATGAGCTGGTAACCAATATGACTTCATTGGGTGATGATAAAGGTCATATATACAATGAAGAGTCGGGCATCAGGATTTATGATGTAAATGTTTCTCTCCTTAAAGACGGAGAATTGATAACGTCCGTTCAATCAACGAAGGAAGTTAAAGATACCGGAGAATAGTCTGTTCATATGCCAAAAATCGAGATCAAAAAGACAATAGGGAATAAAGGATCCACGCTTATTACGGTGATCGTTGCGATCGCCTTTGTTACTATACTGACATCCATTATCCTTGGTACGTCGGTCATGAATGTCCGTATGAAGGGCATAGACAGACGTACTAAGGATGATTTTTACTATGCCGAAAAAGCGCTTAATGATATTTATACGGGTATAGGACAGGAAACGGCAACTATAGCGGGACAGCAGTACGAGTATGCGTTCAAAAATGTAGGCCTCGTCGTTTCGGGAGTGGATTATTCACTTTCGGAAAAGGCAGAGGATACGTATAAGGACATGTTCATTGCCAAAACGGTTGAAGAACTCAAGCTTCCGACAGGTGAATCCACAGACATGACAGATGCCATTGCGCACCTTAACGGATTCATAGTTGATATAAGCGGAATAACAAGTTCTGTTGACGGGATCAGCGGTTATGTGTACGAGCATTATGACGGTAGTCCGGAAACCGATTCGGATGAGGCTGACAGGATCAGACTGATCGGTGTGCAGGTCACATCAAAGGATGCCAGGGATTTTCAGGCAACGATTTCGACGGATATCATAATAGAGACTCCGACCATGGACTTTCTTGGTGCAAACGTGGATGTTACCGATTACTGTATCATTGCAAATAAGGGACTGTATATAAACGGTGATGCACAAATAAACGGGAACGTGTATGCGGGACTTCACGCAAAAGATGATTCGAAACTCCCATCATCCTTGGATGATGACAGTTATGGAGCCGAAATACTCTATGGTGGAATAAACATCAAAGGAAATGATTCATCCGGCCACAGTAATGTCAAAATGAGCGGAAACTATATCGTATCAAAGGGAGATATCAATTTATCGGGGAAGAAGCCCCAGCTTACGGTCGGGTCTCCCGGAGACAGCGGTTCAAAGCTTTCGAATCTGTATTTTGATACATTAAGAACATGTAAGGATACCGAACTTGTAGAATCGGTTGATGCTCTTAATCTTAATGCAAACATATTTGCGCTCAACGATCTGGAACTGAATGCAAATAACAGCAAGGCTGTGATCAAGGGCAACTATTACGGGTACAATGACAAAACGCTGCCTGATCCGACCAAAGTTGATTATGCGGCAGATCCGGATGTCATGCGTTCGTTCAGTAGCAGTTCGGGAAACGATGATGCACAGAGCAGTGCTATCATCATAAACGGAAGCGGCTCTACACTTGACATGAGTAATATCAGGTCGCTTGTTCTTATGGGACGTGCATATGTTGATTTTGAAAAAGGCGGTAAAGGCGGAGTTGATAATGATCTTGCCATACCAGCGGAAGCCCCTACGGCAGAGGCAGTGGCGCTCAAATCAAACCAGCAGCTTTATCTTGTTCCTACTGATCTTCTGAACAGTCCCAATCCGGTTGTTGCCGATGACCTTCCCGGCGGGGTGTTTGAACTTGCAACTTATAAGGATGAACATGATGTGGAACAAAATAGATTTGACGTCTGGTTCGGTCATTATTTTGTAGACAGCTCGAAGCCTTTTAAGACATACAAGGTCACACTGTCCGATCTGTCGGGTGAGTATGATGTTTATTATGCTTATCTTAACTTTAATCCGAGTACCGAAAAACTATGGGTCAAAGATCCTAATGAGCCGATGGGATATAAAGATGTCAGTGACGATGATAACTACAAACCGCTTGGAACCAAAGGTTCGGTCAGTTCAATGGAAGCGTTCTTTGACATCGTAATGAACTATAAAGAGACAAAGGACAGGATTATAGCGGATGCGATCGGTGAGGGTAAAACGGCGCAGGAGGCAGAGGGCGTATATGATACGATAATGGGTTCGCCATCACCACAGACTATGTATGAGCGTTCGATCCGTTCGGTCGGATATGATTTTGACCTTAAGGATTGTGTTGTCGGAGCCGGGGTAAACACCGCAATACTCTATTCCCAGAATGCGGTTGTAAATTATAAGAAAACAGGGGTTGATGCGGATGGCGTTCCCATCTATGACAGTACCATGCTCAAAAACAACAAGGGAATGGAACGTTATGCAAGATACCCTCAGAATCTGTTCCACCGTTATCAGTGGCTGACAACATACCTTAATCCCAACCAGGATGTTAAGCTTCAGGACGACCCGAATGATAAATCTGAGAATGCCCCTTTTATTTCAGCAGTTAAGAGTGAATGGAAGGGTGACGGAAACGGGTATAAAACAACTGAACCGGCAGAAGATGCAGCACCGCTCGGACATTTTGTGGCTCTGGACAGAATAAAAAGCACAACCGATACGAGAGGAGATGTCGGTAACGCCATCGCACGCGGTCTTACCAAGAGCGGATACGGAAACTGTATAGTGAAAAAAGGTGATCTTGATATCGGAACCGGTGAAGGAACATGGATGACAGGCAATACCTTTAAGGGTGTTGCAATAGTTGACGGAAATATCAGAGTCAAGTCCGGAACAACGGTTAACGGTCTATTGATGGCAACAGGTGTTGTGATTGTTGAGGGCGGTACGGATAAGGATGTTATTTATAATGATAAGGGCCTTCTTCAGGCAAGAATAGAAAAAGAGATCGCAAATGTAAAATCATATCCGGATTCTGAGCCTGATACGGAAGAGGAATCCGAAGGCGAAGCCGGGGAAGAGAGCGAAGAAGAGGAAGAGTCCGAAGAAGAGGATGATGTGACTGACGCTGTCAAGGATTACTATCTCATAAAATATCTGACGAACAACAGACCGGTCGGAGTAAGCCCTACGGACACCAAGTATCTAATGTATAATCCCGCTCCGGGCAGCAGGAGGAAGATTGACAGGATAGAAGCTGATTATCATAATTTTATGTTTTTTGAGAACTGGAAGAAGGGACCCAACAGCTAATGATATCAGACTGTACGTATAGAGCCGGAAATGAAAAAGGGTATACGCTTGTTGAGCTGATAACCGTCATGGCGATAATGATGGTCATGGTAGGATTACTGGCGCTTGGAACTTCGGTAATGTTCAGTAAAGATGCCGAATATGTTGCGAAGACCATAGATGATGAGCTGTCCGAAGTGCGCATGTTATCAATGTCAAAGAGTGGCACATTTGAATTGGTCCTTCACATTGATCCTTCAAAACCGGAAGAAAACAGTATCATTATCAGACAGGAGGGCGCTGACATAAAAACAGTGAACCTTAAAAGGAATGCCAACCTGTTGATCGAGTATGGAACCGAAACTGCAGATAGCGGTGATATTGCGTTTGAATTTGATAAGGGTAACGGGTCGGTAAAGCGCATCGGAGGTGATGATTTTTCCTCCGGAGTGTGTTCGATCACGGCGACCTCAACAAGGCTTACCACAAAAACAGCAGTTGTTGATCTTGTAGCTGCGACGGGAAGACATTATGTCAGGAAATAATATGGGAAAGATGCATCGCCACATGATTAATAATAAAGGATTGAGTCTGGTGGAACTGATAGTTGCCATATCCATAGGCACCATCGTCTCCGGTGCGATCGCCGCGTTAATGACATTTGCGATAAGAATGTACAGAAACGAAAGTGTCAATGTTTCGGCGCAGTATGAACTTCAGACCAATGTAAACCAGATAATGGATACGATAATGGGCGCAAACTGTTTTGTGATCCAAAGCGTTTCGGCAGAATCACCGTCTCCGGAGTCTGAGGAAGAATCCGAATCCGAGTCGGAAGCCTCGGTCTCACCTGCCGGGAGAGTGACAAGATACGCGGCTTTCGGAAAGTTTGACGGAAGTACGTTTGACGGAGTCGTATTTGTGTCAGGTACCGAGAACCCGGCGGGATCCGGAAGATTTAACATATATATGGACAGAGGCGTGTGGTCGGGGAGCGACGCCAAAACAGCGGTCGCCGAACCGGTTGAATATATAACTAATGCCATGTCAACGACACCTAATCAGTATCTTTTGGGTGAGGGTTCGACTTTGTTCCGTATAGAACCCAAAATACTGACCGAATCTCCGAAAACGTATGTCAATATTACTCCGGAAGGATACAAGAACCCACTGTCGATAGAAGTTGAACTGAATTTCCAAAAGGATGCTCAGGGTAAGGTTGTCGACAAACATGTTAAGGATGAAGCGCTTATAAGAAACCGGATCTCGACACCGATATATATTGAAGGAGATACGTATACGCTTATAAAATGACCGGTTTGGGATATTCTCATCCGGTTACTGTGAGGATAATAAATGGAAAAGCAGACAATTGTATCAACTGTATTCAGAAGTGCCATGATCATCGCGTTTTGCGTGTTGTGCCCGGTAATACTTGGCGGTACGCCTTCGTATGATGCGGTCATAATTGAAGAACATGAACTTCCCGTAGCCCTTGCAGACGGAAAGTACGAAGGTGAGCGTTCAAAATATGCCATAGGCGGAGAAAAAACATACACTGACGTAGACAGGAAGAGATGTATTAATATACTTGAGGTTGTTCCCGATAAACGAATGGCCATGATAGGTTATACCATCGGAGGTCAGGAACCGATAGGAGCAGCCGATATGGATGCAATTGTAAATACATATCCCGGAAGTGAGGCCGGCTGGCGCCCCAATTTCAGCACCTGCGGAGATTATAATGTCAGTAATAGATACGGAAGCAGCCCGGCCATAACGGATCTTGCCATGAACAGCGGAAAAGAGTCCGCCATGTATTATTATGCAAAGACGATGAACGGGTATTACGAATATGTCGGACCGGATAAAGGTGTTTATGCACTTAAAGAGATCCCGGGTGAATGGGATTCTTCCAGACGAAGCGGGATATACATCAAAGATGTAATAATGGTTTCAAAATACAAGGAGAACAGAAGGCGTTTTGCCACCGGCTATGATTATGTCTGGGTAGAGGACGAATCGCTGGGGAGCTTTGAATCCGAATCCGCTGATCACAAGACGCTGGTGGCTGATGTTGATAAAGGTACGGATACCGGTAAGAAGATCTATGTTTATAACCATAAAAAGAATGTGTGTGTTAACAATGAAATATTCCTGTGCTTCATGAGCGATATATGCCCCGGAGTCGATCACTCAAAGGGAGCTTATTCGGGTGCGGTTACAGGCGGAGGTCCTTCATACCTTGATATTCCCGAGAATCGATATCAGTGGCCGCAGGATAAGAGAATAAAAGAAAATTCAAACTATGAGATCATAAATGGTGAAGAAGGCTGGAAAAAGAAAACGTGCAGTATCGAAGTTATTACAAAGGAGCCCGGTGAAGTAGAGATTGCGGATGTTGACAATGCCGATCTGATCATCATATGCCGCGGTGACTCCGACGGCTCATACAAAACGGCTTTCGGGATTAACTGTTATGCCTTTAATGATTATTCACCGAAGAAAAACATCGGCGAAGGTAATGATTTTTCCGTAAATGTATTAAAGAGAATATATAAGCATGTGGTCGTTGACATGGATCTGGCAATAGCTTATTCATGTGAGACCGCACCCAACCCCCAGTATTTTAATACAAACGTCGGAAGGCTCGGCTGTATGTTGTTTTATATTAATAACGAGGTTGCAGACGGGAAACTTGAGTCCGGGGAATCAAGGACCGGAACCGGCAGGGATTTCTTCAAGAATCTTCTGAAGGATTACGGAAAGATAAAAAGCGGTGACAGCTACGTAACTGACGTAAATGATACATATGATAAGATAGACGGCACTCCGGTTTATGATCTTATATACATAGGAGATGATGGCAAACTATATGTAAACGGCAGCGAAAATGTCAACGGTTCCGGCGGATGGGATGAAGGCGCGGCCAAGTTCTACAGAGACTGGTTGTATAACAATGACCTAAGAAGGCTGTACTACAAAGGAAATATCGATGAGTGGATCAATAATACGACCGGAAACAATTACATTAAGGAAAACTTCACGGGACTCGGATTCTATGCAATTGACAGTTATATAAGCGGTCAGTATTTAAACCAGCTGTTCTTTGTGGAAGACTATCTGCTGTATCAGTATTCCGATTCGGGTAAAGCGAAGAATCTGTTCGAGATCATGAGCAGAGTTGATCATCATACTCCTCACTATTCCATGGAGGAAGGTGCTTCGGTTGAAAAGACCTGTTTTCTTACCATGAACATCGTAAACGGGGATTCGGTGACCCCCAAGTCGGCGGATGACTGGACCAAGAATAACAAGACAATTTATGTCAATAAATACGAACTTGATAAAATGAATGAGACAAGTGACGGGATCGATCTTGCTATCGAAATCGAGACTTCTCATAAGATAAAAAGCATCAATGTCGAGAAAAAAGACGGAACTGCGATCGCATCCTATGCAGTGTCTGCCGGATTACTCGGCGCAGGCAGTTTTGACGGGCTGACTGTTGAGGATACCACAACATACGGAGAAGACAGCAAACCTATAGGGCATAATGAGGAAAAGGGTTACTATAAGTATAAGATGAAGATACCGAAACTCCGGATCCTGAAGAAATGGTTTGATCGCGGCTCCAATAATTCCATAGTCATTCGGGTGGAAAATGAATACGGTATCACGTCGACCGATATGATCACGATAGTTACAAGAGACTTCTTTATGTTGAACTAGATGATTCGATAAAAGATCATTCCCACAAGAGGAGAATTCATGCATAGGCTATATTCAAATGAGGACATTACGATCTTCTGGGATTCTGATAAGTGTCGCCATGCCAAGGTTTGCGTCCATCAGAGCCCCAAAGTGTTCAATAAGGACAACAGACCATGGATAAGTATAAACGGCGCGTCATCCGCGGAAATATGGAAGACCGTGTCTCAGTGCCCGTCGGGTGCGCTTTCCGTCGTCTACAATCATGACGTTAGGATTGAGTTCGATGAAGTAAGGCAATGCAGTCTTGCGCTTGACGGTGAATCGGAGATCGGAGAGTGCTGCTTCGAAGAAAGTCCGGATGCTTGGACTATAGTTCATACCGGTGTAAGATCCGAATACGAAGGAAAAGGCATTTCAAAGAGACTTGTTTTCAAGGTTGTAGAAGAAGCCGAGAAGAGAAAAGTCAAGGTCGTATCGGTATGCTCGTATGCTGCCAAGGTGCTTAAAGAGGAGAATTAATGGATACAAATACTATAATTGAGCTTATAGGCTATTTGGGATCAGCCCTTGTGCTCGTCTCAATGATGATGACATCGGTTGTAAGGCTTCGCATCATCAATCTTATAGGTGGTGTGATTTTCTCCGTATATGCGCTAATAATAAGGTCGTATCCGACCGCACTTATGAATATTGCTCTTGCGGGAATCAATATATTTTATCTTATCCGGATATTTAAAGAGCAGAAGATTTACGATGCAGTCAGGCTCAATCAGAATGATGGCTATTTCTCGTATCTCATTAAGCGTTATCGTGATGACATTATAAAAATCTTTCCGGATGCTACCGTTGATTCCACAAATGCAGATGTAGCATATCTCGTATGCTGTGATGCGGATCCGGCATGCCTGTTTCTCGGAAAAGAAACGGCTCCCGGAGAACTTGAGGTTTTGCTTGATTATGCAACGCCTGTGTACAGGGATGCTTCCGTGGGACGATTCTTATACAGGCAGCTTCGCAAAGACGGTTACAGGTCACTTGCGTTTACGCAAAATGCGGAAAGTCACAGGGATTTCCTTCAAAAGATAGGATATGAATACAAGGAAGGAAAGGGTTATGTGTTAAATCTTATGTGATTGTAATACATAAGAATGAATCTGTAAGAGTGGGGTGGACGTGACCTCCGGTTGATCAATCCGGAGGCCCCCAATGATTGTAACCATAAGAATTAGAAATGCCTTCTGAAAAGAACGGTTTAAGTATATTCGAGGAGTACCTCATCGTAAATATCGGAAATTAACACAAATATTCCTTTTTCTTAAACGATTACGTCAAAGTGAATTTAGTGTATTTTTCACACAAGCCAGTCACATCATTCTACATAGTGACATAAACCTTGCACTTTTGTCACAAATGAGCTAAGATATCAGTTATGAGAAGGTATCATTGGGTCAGATTGTACTCACTGCTGCTGATGATCATTCTGTTTTCGACAGCATTATTTGTGGGGTTACGAAGTGCTTTTTTTGTGTTCGCCGAGTATGCAAGACAAAGAAGTGTGATCAGAAGTGTGGAGGGTATCGGTAGTGCGTCGGACACTATCATAAGGGAAGTATCGAAGATCGCAAAGGCAGCCGGAGAAGAGCAGTACGAACAGCTTAGAGCACTTGTACAGGTTGAGGATGACAGCAGATTATCGGAAAATGATCTGGACGGTTATTTTCGGTTGGGATACGCCAACAAGATAAAAAGCGCACTCGGGGAAGACGGTGCAAAACTGTGTGGTAGTCTTCAGACGTTTATTGATGATGAGAACCTATCAAACGTCACCATTCAGTATTCACCCGATACGTGTATAAGCGAAGATACTGATAAGAACGGTAATATAACGGCCTTATGGATCAAAGATGTTAATATCAGTTATACCGATGCGAAGTTCGGAACGAGGAACGATACATTAAGTTATAATATCGTATTTCCCGACGCCACATTTCATGCCGGAAGTGATGAGCTGTTCAGGTATTGCATGGTGGCACGTAAAGGTATCTACATGACAGGACGCACCTCATCCGTTATCGGTGATGTTTACGCAGGCGTACACAAGCCCGAGGAGTCCCGTGAAGCGGAAATCGTATACGGTGAAACCGGAACGTACGGCGGTCTGAATATTCTTTCAACGCAGCTGGGTGTCAAGTCCGACATGATAATAAGCGAAGGTGATATAAACATCAACGGATCGTTTGTGATGATGTCGCCGCAGGATGAAAAGCTTGAATGCTTTGCGCAGAGGATAAATGAGATCGAAGGATTTTCCAAGGATGCCAAGTACACGCTTGACGGAGTGTTCTACTCGATCCATAAAATTGATGAGCCGATGCTCAACAGATTCCATGATGCGGGAAATCTTGTAGACGTATCATGTACGGATCTTGATAAGATAGAGATTTATTACGACTCGGACAATGACGGGGGCTATACCGGAAAATATCGCAAGATAATATCCAATTCGGATATAGAGATCAAAAATGATCTGACGGGGATTATAGCAACTCCAGGAAATGTAATCATACATAAGGATGTAAATATCGAAGGTCTTGTACTGTGCGGTGACAGGATCTATACGATGGGCAACAACAACATAGTCGCAAATGCAAGCGTTCCGAGGGCGATAATCGCGAGCGAGGGAAAAGATTACTACGGCATCAGAGTCAAAGATTTTATCGGTGGAATGAGAGAGGAAGGTCTTGATCTTCCGGATCACTTCGTAGTTCCTTACCGATAAGCGAATGAGACGATGCGTGTAAAATATTAACAGAAAGTAGGTAAATTATGAGCGAAAAGATCAGTATCAGATTATTTGACGGATTTGAGATTCTTAAAGGAGACAAACCTATCCTTGTAAACTTATCCAACACGAGGAAGACCAAGCTGTTTGTGGCATATCTGCTCGTCAATCGTGACAGGCCGATAACACATCAGGAGTTGTTTGAACTTCTGTGGTCCGGAGAGGATTATGCCAATCCCGCAACGGCACTTCGTACACTGCTTTACAGATTTCGTTCAATGATTGAAAAAGAAGGTGCCGAGGCTCTTGAAGGCGCGATCATTTCGCACCGCGGAACATACCAGTGGAACAAGGATCTCGATATCTCAATAGATGTTCTTGATTTTCAGGCGCTCGCCGAGGCCGGTATTAACCCGACGATATCCGAGACGCGCAGAAAAGATTATCTGATCAAAGCGATTGAAATGTATAAGGGAATGCTTCTCCCCGATTTTTCATCCGAGCCGTGGCTGATCGCCAAATCAGCGTTCTACCGCGATATGTATGTAGAAGCTGTTATGGCATATCTTGAGATGCTCAAGTCGGAAGATCAGTATGCCAAAATAGTTCAGGTGTGCGAGACGGCCCTTTCGCTTGCAGGTACTTCTGAAATACTTGAACTTGAAGCACAGATTGCAAAGCTTTCGATTGCCAATCCGGAAGCAGCATCAAAGAGCAGCGTCGTATCGTACTGCAAGGAAGTGCGCGAGCTTTCGGTAAAACTGCAGAATGAGGTTGACAGAATGCAGACGGAGCTTCAGCAGGAGATATTGGAGCAGCAGGCTTTCATGTGCGATTACAGAACGTTCAAGGAACTCTACAATCTGCAAAGACGCATGCAGTCAAGATCAAGAGCAACACTGTTCCTCGGACTAATATATGTAAGAGTTGAAGGAATCAACAACGATGATCCGCTTTACGGCGAAAAGATGATGACGGAGATCGTCGGATGCTGTCAGAGACTTCTTCGTGTCGGAGATGCGATATGTAGAAAATCAGATTATGAGATAGCGATTTTGTTCCCGGCTGAAAGCTATGAAGATGCGGTCGGAGTCCTCGAAAGACTCAAGGCTTCCTCGAAAGAACGCACGGACGAAGACGTGATCGTGGTATACAGAGTTCGTCCGCTGAAGGGTGGAAGAGAGTGATCTAATCCTCCGCGGGAACAGGTTCCTGAGGGATCCTGGCAAACAAAAGCTTAAGAAGAACAGGCGTTGCAATACTTGATACGAGAATGAGAAGTATAACCGCGCTGAAATAAACGGGGCTGATCAGACCAACTGTGAGGCCCTTTTGTGATACTATGAGGGCTACTTCGCCGCGCGTCATCATGCCGACACCGCAAATGAGTGACTCGGTCCCTTTGAACTTACAGCACCTTGCCATGATCGAACATCCAATGATTTTGGCCGCAAGGGCGATAATAACGAATCCAATCGAAAACCAAAGGATCGAGAGGGAAAAATCAGCCAGATCGGTTTTGAGGCCTATCGATGCAAAGAATATCGGGCCAAAGAGCATATATGAATTGATGTCCATCTTGCGGGCGATGTAATCGGAATCACTGATGGAACACAAAATTATACCCGCAACGTAGGCACCGGTAATGTCAGCTATACCGAACAGATCCTCGGCAATGTATGCCATTGCAAAGCACAGAGCCAGTCCTGCGATAGGAATACGTCTGGTGTGAGGGTAACGCTTATCTATAAGCTTGAACAGTCTGAATGTGATATAACCGACACCGATCGAGAATATGAAGAACATCATTGTTCTGAAGCATACCGTTCCGATCTTAATGGTGGGATCCTTGAAGCTGATAACGAATGTCAGAACTATGATACCGATAACGTCATCGATTATCGCCGCGGCCATGATGGTCGTTCCGAGTCTGCTCTTTAAAAAGCCGAGTTCTTTAAGTGTTTCAACAGTTATGGAGACACTTGTTGCGGTCATTATCGTTCCGACGAAAACGGCTTCGATGAAGTCGGGCGAGTGAAGGGAACGGACTCCGTAGAACAACATATAATATGCGGCTCCCGCAACAAGCGGTACGAATACACCCGCACATGCGATCAGAAAGGCGATTGGACCGGTTTTCATGAGCTCTTTGATGTCGGTTCCGAGCCCTGCGGAAAACATAAGGAGAATAACGCCGATCTCAGCCATCTGAGAGATAAAAGCCGTATTGTCCACCCATCCGAGAAGAGAGGGGCCGATAAGAAGGCCGGCAATGATTTCGCCGACAACCTGGGGAATACGGAGCTTTCTTGCACCTATTCCGAACAGCTTGGCAAATACGATTACTATCGCAAGTGATTTGAAAATATCATAAGTTTGCATGGTTTATCCCTCATATTCCACTTCCCAAAGTTCGAATTCTTACTTTAGACCAAATGCCATCAGATGTCAAATGGTCATTTTCACCGCTCAAACGGTGGTTGAAGATAATGTGATTTTATGGTACAATACGTTAGCATATTATTATAATGTGCGAAAAATTTTTCGAGGTATACTTATGATTTCATATGACAGCCTTAACGAGTTGCAGCTTGATGTAATGCGTGAGATTGGAAATATAGGTGCGGGTAATGCATGTACCGCGCTTTCGGTTCTTCTTGGAACGATGATAGATATGTCGGTTCCGAGTGTTCATCTTCTCGGTTTTGAATCCACTGCGCAACATCTCGGTGGTGAGGATAAGATGGTCATCGGGCTGAAGATAGAAATCAACGGTGATCTCGACGGAATGATGCTTCATGTGGTTGATAAGCGTTTTGCGGAGCGTATCATCAACACATTCTATGCCAAAGAGATTGAGAATATAGCTAATCTTGATGATATGGATTCATCGGTTCTTAATGAGATGGCAAATATCACAAGCGGCGCATATGCCAATTCGATCGCAACATTAACGAGTCTGTTTGTTAATATCGGTACGCCGGTTCAGGTTCCCGGCAAGGTATCGGATATCATGAAACTGCCTTTAACGGAATTTGTTAAGCCGGGCGAGCAGGTACTCGTGGTTGACGAAGTGTTTACGATCGATGACGAACATATCAGCAGCAACATGATACTTGCGCTTGAAAGCGATTCGCTTGAGAAGCTGTTTGCAAGACTTGGTGTGCAGGTATAATATCAGATCATTTCTTTTTCTTCTTTTTGGATTCCATGCGGTTAAGAACCATATCGTATCCGTCGTTTCCGTAATTGAGGGAACGATTGACACGGCTGATCGTTGCCGTGGATGCACCGGTGTGCTCAGCAATCTCAAGATAGGTTTTCTTTTCGCGAAGCATGCTTGCAACTTCAAAACGCTGGGACAGTGACAGCAGTTCATTTATAGTGCAGATGTCTTCGAAGAAGATGTAGCATTCTTCCTTGTTCTTGAGTTCCATGATCGCGTCAAACAGGTAGTCGACCGCATTTGTTCTGATTTTCGGATTCATGATGACATTTTAACACGTTAAAGTGTCAAACGCAATGATTTTTGCAGGAGTAAAATATGAGTGTTCTTGAAATGTTAAACAGTAAGCAGCAGGAAGCAGCCGGGCAGATCGAAGGCCCGGTTCTTATACTTGCGGGCGCGGGCTCGGGCAAGACAAGAGTGCTTACGAACCGTACGGCATATATGATTGATGAGGCAGGCATCAGTCCATGGAATATACTTGCCATTACGTTTACCAACAAGGCTGCCGGGGAGATGAGAGAGCGTATCGACAGGCTTGTGGGTCACGGAAGCGAGAGCATTTGGGTCGCAACATTTCACTCGACATGTGTTCGCATTTTAAGACGCCATGTGGATCTTCTCGGGTATGACAGTAACTTTACGATATACGATACCGATGATTCCAAGGCACTTATGAAGGATGTTCTGAAACGTTTTCAGGTCGATACGAAACAGTATCCTGAGAAAATGTTTTTAAACAGAATATCAAACAGCAAGAATGAGCTTCTTACTCCGGAAGACGAGGCGAAAGAAGCTTTCGGATATGCCGACGAACAGTTTGTGAAAGTGTATCGTGAATATCAGGCGTCACTTAAGAAAAACAATGCGCTTGATTTTGATGACCTTATTATGAAGACAGTGGAGCTGTTCACACAGTTTCCGGAAGTTCTCGAGAACTATCAGAACCGTTTCCTTTATATCATGGTCGACGAGTATCAGGATACGAACACGGCACAGTTTGAGCTTATAAGGCTGCTTGCCGATAAGAACAAAAACATTTGCGTTGTCGGTGACGATGACCAGTCCATATATAAGTTTCGCGGAGCCAATATCCGCAATATACTTGATTTTGAAAAGGTCTACCCGAACGCAAAAGTCATAAAGCTTGAGCAGAATTACAGATCCACCCAGACGATACTTGATGCTGCCAATTCCGTTATCTCGAACAATACGTCCCGTAAGGTAAAATCACTTTGGACAGAACGCGGGCAGGGAGAGAAGATTCGTTTTCTTTATACGGAAAATGCGTATGATGAAGCCGAACTCATCGTTGACAGAATATGCAGAGACAAGCGTGAAGGAAAATGCGAGTACCGCGACAATGCGGTGCTATACAGAACAAATGCACAGTCCCGTCTTCTTGAGGAAAAATGTATCATGGCAGGCATTCCGTATGCGGTTGTCGGCGGCGTGAACTTCTATTCTCGTAAGGAAATTAAAGACATTCTTGCTTACCTCAAGACGATAGACAACGGAAAAGATGACCTTGCGGTGCGGCGTATTATAAATGTTCCCAAGCGCGGCATCGGAGCGACTACAATAGGTAAACTTGCGGATTACGGGGCAGCGAACGGTCTTGGATTTTACGAGTGCTGCGTAAAGGCAGAGGAAATTCTCGGACACGGAAAGGCTGCGGATAAAATCGCCGAGTTCGTAAGTCTTATAGCATTATTTAAATCAAAGCTTGAATTCATTTCGCTGGAACAACTTGTTGATGATATTCTCGACAGAACGGATTATGAAGAAATGCTTAACGAATCGGACCCCGATGATGCTGCCGAGAGAATGGATAATATCGGAGAACTGATAAACAAGATTGTTTCGTTCGAGGAGCAGTATGATGAACCTACGCTGTCTGATTTTCTCGAAGAGGTAGCTTTGGTATCCGATATCGATAATGTTGACGAGAATGCGGATAAAGTCATGCTCATGACGCTTCACTCCGCAAAGGGTCTGGAGTTTCCGAACGTGTATCTTGCGGGCATGGAGGACGGATTGTTCCCCGGATATATGTCTATTTGTTCCGATGATCCGAGTGAGATCGAGGAGGAGAGACGATTGTGTTATGTGGGTATAACAAGGGCCATGAACAAGCTCATAATCTCCGCCGCCAGATCGAGGATGATACGCGGAGAGACGCAGTGTAACGCGGTTTCCAGATTTGTTAAGGAGATTCCGGACGAGTTGATCGAGGGAAGAACTCCGGGAGCATCGGCTTCAAGAAGATCCGATGGCGATGTATCAAATTCAAAACAACCAAGGCCTGTTGTCAAACCCGTCGCAAGACCCAAGACCGTGGCCAAGCCGTTTATTGCACGAGCAACAGCATTTACGGATCTTAAGAAAGGTTCGGATATCGCATCGGCGGCAACACCCGATTACGGCCCGGGAGACAGGGTATCGCACATGAAGTTCGGTGCGGGAACGGTCATTTCCGTTGAAAAGGGCGCCCGTGACTATGAAGTGTCGGTTGATTTTGATACCGCGGGAACAAAAAAGATGTTCGCTGCTTTTGCAAAACTCAAGAAGATATGATAATATATCCTATAAGGATCGACCGATTATTACTACGGAGGGGTTAGTTATGAGTAAGATTGACAGACTTGAAAAGTTATTAGATATTGTTAAGGCTCAGGAAGAGCTTGGATTGGCGCGTGCAAAGAGCCTGATCGGTGATGTGAAGAGTGTACAGATACCCGATATTCCGGTTCCCGATTTTTTCAAGAAGGAAGAGGTTGTAGTCGAGAAGAAGAAGTTCAACTGGGGTCTTCTTGTTGCTGTAATCGTTGGAGTTATCGCAGTTGCCGCAATAGTTTACGGTCTGTATTGTTACTTCACTCCGGATTATCTTGAAGATTTTGAAGATGATTTCGAGGATGAGGAATTCGACGACGATGATTTCTTCGAGGATGACGAGAAATAGTTGTCTTTGGAGCATCGGATTATATGATTTATGATAGCCGGCTTGCTGCCGGCTATTATGTTTTACGTAAAAATCACGATGAAAGGACCTTCGACAGGTGATGAAATGAAAAAAGGTCAGGAATATACGGGTATCGTTGAAAAGAATAAGTTTCCGAATAAAGGTATAGTCCGCACAAACGATGAAGACACGGACGGAAAATGTATTGTTAAAAATGTGCTCCCCGGACAGAAGATCAGATTTCGTGTAAACAAGAAACGCAGCGGCGTCTGTGAGGGAATGCTTATTGAGACTATCGAAAAATCACCCCTTGAGACAGTTAGCAGCTGTCCTCATTTTGACATATGCGGGGGCTGCTCGTATCAAACGCTTCCATACGAGGAGCAGCTTAAGCTTAAGGAAGAACAGGTTCACAATCTGCTTGATCACGTCTTGATGTCGGTTGACATAAGTAATCTATATGAAAAAATCATTCCAAGTCCGGTGCAGTTCGAATATCGCAATAAAATGGAGTTTTCTTTCGGCGATGCAAGCTATGGCGGCAACCTTGAATTAGGTTTACATAAAAGAGGAAGCTTTTACGATATAGTGTCGGTGAAGAACTGCAGGATCGTTGACGAAGACTTCAGATCAATACTTACGGAGACCTTGTCATACTTCAGGGGGAAAGAGACTTCGTACTTTCATAAACGTACTCACGAGGGATTTTTACGATACCTTCTGGTGAGAAAGGGCGCGAAAACGGGAGATATACTGATAGATCTCGTCACCACTTCGCAGATGCCACCTGATACGATATGTACGGAGGTAAGCCTTCTTGATGATTGGAAAGAGGCTATGCTGTCTTTGAAGCTTTCGGGACAAATAGCGGGGATTTTGCACACCGTTGATGACAGGGTTGCAGATATGGTGGCAAACGATGGAACCGAAGTATTGTACGGTCTTGACCACTTTAATGAAGAGGTGCTTGGATTGTCATTTAAAATCACCCCGTTTTCTTTTTTTCAGACCAATACATTGTCGGCTGAAGTTTTGTATTCCAAAGTGCGTGAGTACGTTGAACTTGCGGGAATAAAGGGCTCCCCCAAGGTTGTCTTTGATCTCTATTCGGGAACAGGCACGATAGGTCAACTTATGTCAACCGTAGCTGACAAGGTTATAGGTGTTGAAATAGTTGAAGAAGCAGTGGAGGCAGCCAATGAGAATGCTTCTGTCAATGGTTTACATAACTGCACGTTCATCGCCGGAGATGTATTGAAGGTACTTGACGATATACCCGAGAAACCGGATCTAATAATCCTTGACCCACCCCGTGACGGTATCAATCCCAAGGCGCTGAACAAGATATTACATTACGGCGTTGAGAACATCGTATACGTCTCATGCAAGCCCACAAGCCTTGCCCGCGACCTGGAATGTTTCATGGCAAACGGATACCGCCCCATAAAGATCTGCCCGATAGACCAGTTCCCGGGAACGGTGCATGTGGAGACTGTGGTTCTGCTAACAAGGCAGAATACCTGACAATCCTTGAATTTACGCACTTTTGCGAGTTTTTCTCTTTCAATTATGTGGAGGAAAATCGCAAGGAAAAAACCCTGATTCAGAAAATTACCGTGGCGGTAGCTTTTGAACTGGAGACGGGGAACACAAAGAATCCGGATATAAAAGTGAATATGGATACCATCGAATGATGGCTTTAAATAGGGATATTGGCAAGAGATGCTGATATCCCTTTTTGCGTATAAAACATGGAAGGAGGGCTTACATATTATGACCTTTACAGCGATAGGTGCAGTTGGCGGGATATACTTCATAATCTCCCATGGAAAGATTTTAAAACCAGGGAGGATGGAAAGATGGTCAAAGTCAGATTGCAGGGCACGACCTGCGAGATCAAGCGTATGAAAAGGTGTATCGAAAGAAATAAGAGAATTAAGGTTATAAGCGTGTCTGACGCCTTCCCAAATAAGGGAACCAAGAAGTATTTCAGACAGTATATGGATGTAATGATTGATCCAAACAGCGAGAAAAAAGCAGTTAACCAATAAAAAGGGAGGACGGAGATTATGTGCAAAGTGATATCTGTAGCCAATATTAAAGGCGGGGTAGCCAAAACAACTACTGCCGCAAATTTAGGAGTAGGACTTGTAAAAAAGGGGAAAAGAGTTCTTTTGGTAGATCTCGACCCACAAGGTTCGCTTTCATTGGGACTTGGGATTAGAAACAATAAGGAGCTTCCATATACGGTAAGCACAGTTATCCAGAAGGTTATCAATGAAATAGAAATCAGCGAGGGAGAGGGAATAATCCATAACGACGAGGGAGTAGACATACTTCCGAGTAATCATAGTCTCCGGACAGTTGAGCAGCAGCTGGATGAAGTGATGAGCAAGGAGCATATCCTTGAGGAGTACATCGACGGCATTCGTGATAGGTATGATTACATCATTATTGACTGCAATCCCGGTGTTGATAATCTTATTCTCAATGCCCTAACCTGCTGTGATAGCGTCCTGATTCCATCGCCGCCTGAATATCTGTGTGTAGAAGGTTTACAGGAAATCATTAGAACCATCGGGCAGGTAAAGAAAAGATTAAACCGAAAGATTGAGATTGAGGGAGTGCTTCTTACCATAGTAAATGGCAGGACAAATATTGCCAGGGACATCATGAATAAGATGGAAGAAGCTTATGGTCAGCATTTGAAGATTTTTCAGACTGTTATTCCAGAATCCGTTAAAGCGAAAGAAGCTGTTGCAAACGGCATAAGTGTTTATGAGCAGTCTCCAAAGAGCAGCGTGGCTGTTGCGTATGAGGCATTCGTCGAGGAGGTGCTGGATAATGAGTAAGAAAAGAGCTTCTGATAATATCAGCCTTACAGCGTTTGATGACCTTTTTGGGGCACCATCTGAGGGAGAACAGATAGTGGAGGTCGCTTTAAAGGAATTGCATGAATTCCAAAATCATCCATTTAGGGTTCTCGATGATGAAAAGATGTATGAAACAGTAGCAAGCGTTAAAGAGCAGGGAATAATAGTTCCCGGAATTGTAAGACCACGTAAAGAAGGCGGCTATGAGATAATTGCAGGCCACAGACGTAAACGTGCTGCAGAACTTGCAGGACTTAAGACTATGCCTGTATATATCAGAGAATACTCTGATGAACTTGCGACCCGTCTTATGGTTGATACGAATATCCAGCGTGAAGATATCCTTCCCAGTGAAAAAGCTCACGCTTACCGTATGAAATACGATCAGATAAAAAGTCCTGGTGTTAAAGGAAACTCTCTCGATGAGCTTGGAAATGCAGCTGGCGAGAGCGGGAAGACTGTTCAAAGGTATCTATGGCTTTCAAATCTGATAGATGGATTGATGGAACTTGTAGATACAAGAAAAATCGGAATGGCTCAGGGAATAGATTTATCTTTCCTGTCTGAGCAGGAGCAGATTTGGGTACTTAACGCAATAGGTGAGCTTAAATGCTCCATGAGCATGGCTCAGTCTGCACGAATTAAGGAACTATCAAAAAACGCTGAACTTACGGAGATAGCGATAAAACTTATATTAACCGAAACAAAGCCAAAGCCTAAGAAGTTTGTCTTAAAGGCTGAAAAGATTGCGGATTATTTTCCAGAAGATATGTCTGATGAAGATATAGAGGAGACAATTATCGGTCTTTTGGAAGAATGGAAATCAAAAAGGAATTAATACAGCGAGAGGAGGAGAACAGC